>CAACVD010000180.1_pt2 | contig 27688 bp, 29 predicted proteins | sample 2381771 | NCBI WGS metagenome assembly CAACVD01 (sample SAMEA5211965, study PRJEB30684) | marine metagenome | biome: Marine; feature: Epipelagic; material: Water | collected 2015-10-15 | depth 15 m
AAACTGTGGCTGAGAGGGCAGATGCGATCGCAAGAAGCGAGAAGCCGGCAATCACAGTACTTGATTACGTGGGCAACTCTGGACGTCACAAGTTGATGCATGCTGGGGATATCCTTGGCGGCAACTGGTCAGACGAAGTCGTGGAGCGAGTCTACGACGAAGCACAAAAAGCAGAGCGTGTGGAGCTTGATCTTCTCCTTCAAATGGAGATTCAAGAAGCACAACTCAAACGAGAGGTGGAGGCCAAACGGAGGACGTTTGTGCGGGTGAAAGCGGACTACAACTTAGATGATGTTAGTCCGTTCGACTTTCTGGGCATCGTTCGGAAAAGGGTTCCTGGATGGTTTCAAGGAAAGCCTATTACCGAAAAGCAAGCCCAAGTCCTCAGGCGTAACGACGTCCCGAATGTCGACAACCTTAACGTCAACGAAGCATCTCAACTCATTGATCACATCATGTCGAAACCTTCTGAGAAGCAGGCTTGGGTTCTCAAAAGAAATGGTCTCGACCCGAACGACTTCGACAGGAAGTCGGCAAGCGAAGTCATCACGCAAATCAAAAACGGCTCGTTCGTCAAGGAGGTGAAGAATGGAACAGCAGCCAAGTAAATATCAGGTTGGAGACTACGTATTTGTAAGGGGACAGGTAATGGAGAACAAGAGCTTCAAGACCGAAGGGCATTACCAAGTTCTCTGCGTAGATGGGACCGGTAAAATCGGCAAAGACTATGCAATACAGATTGTTCCAGAAGAGTATCTCGTGTCAATCAAGGAGGCACTTGAAATCATCAAGGGGAGGTCAAGATGAGATCATTCGAACTGTTCGACAACAAGACTGGGGAGATGACTTTCTGCGGTGTAGAAGTTACGCAATCCAACCCATGCCCAATATGTGGCGGCATGCATTCGAAGCAATCTTGGTGTCTGATCGACGCACCCAGAGGCCTAGTCATCTGCCCAAGAGTCAAATCCGACAAGGAGATTGGGGCTGCCGGTTGGCTTCACTCGATAGACTCCAACGGCGGGGAAGTGGTCACACGAACCAAGACTAAACAGGACGTCCGTAACTTCATCGAAGAAGCGAAGTCCTACCACGGTGCCTTGCAGAGATCTCAGCAAAAAATCGACAAGCTCTCCGTCCTCTTGGGAGTGACTTCTCAAACGATCTTGGACTTCGGTGTCGGCATTGATCAAACTGCTTGGACTTTCCCCATGTGGTCTCCCGACAGGGTCTGCACTGGAATCCGAAAGCGTGGGTTCACCGGTGGTAAGTGGTCGGAAACTGGATCGTCTGCTGGATTGTTCCATGCACTCAAACGTAACCGAAAGCATGACTGGCTGCTTGTCTGCGAAGGTGAGTCTGATGCTCTTGTGGCTCACGATTTAGGGTTTGATGTCATTGGAATTCCTGGGGCAAGGCAGGTCGAAAAAATGGTTTCAAGCATTGCATTCAAACGTAAGACTGTCGTCATCTCTGACAACGATGAGATCGGGCTGGAATCGGCACGCAAGTTGGTCAAAAAGTTGAAAGACATAAACTTTGAAGTTTGTTTTATAAGACCACCCATTGCCTTTAAGGATTTGCGTTCGTGGTACAATCAACGCAAATTTGACTCACAAACAATCGAGTCATTAGTAAGGCAGAAGACAGCGTGGACGAGACCGTCATTGAGTTCAGCGTCGTAGGCGAACCAGTTGCACAGCCCAGGCATAGAGCCACAAAGATGGGTGGCAAAGTTCGCATGTATTTACCAAAAGATCACCCTGTCCAAGATTGGAAAAAGCGAATCGCGGAACTCGCGTTAATGGTTCACAGAGAAGATCCTTTGATTGGCCCTCTGAGCCTTGAACTTAACTTTGTTTTTACTAGACCAAAAACTGTTAAGCGTAAGGGGTGGAAAGACACCAAGCCAGATCTTGACAATGTGGTCAAGGCATGCATGGATGCCCTGACCAATGCAAACATCTGGGAGGATGACAAACAGGTTTGCGAGTTGACGGCACGAAAAAAATGGGCAGAGCCTGGTGAAATTGCTCGAGCAGAATTCAGACTCAAAACCTTGTAAACACTCTGATTTTTTAAATCTGCGTGCATATCCTCCAAAATACGGTAAAATCGTTATTGGAGAATAAATCATGTCTTCGTACAACAATCGCCAGAACTTTGAAATTCGCAGCGATGATGCACAAAAGCGTGCTTTTTGGATTAGGATGCACAGCCCTGAGCCCCGAGGTTTGGACTCTATGATCTCATATGGACCTTATAAGTCCAAGCAAGATGCTGAAGATCATGCGAAATGGCTTAGTGGCAGGAATCCTAATGAGTCAAAAAATACGTAAACCGTCTGCATCTAAAAGCGTTGTCTTGGGTCTCCAAGAGGCCAAATCTGTCCTCAACGAAGCCATCGAAACTATGAACCGAGATGGCGTCGGTGACAGAGATCTGACTACTAAATCTAAGAGCCTACGAAATGCACATGATTGGATCGATAGATTCACCGCATGGTACTGGGCCCGCAAGGATGATTACTCTGATTAAGCCGACACCAAGATGGGTAGCCGTGGCAACGCTTGACAGCCAACCTACATACGTGTTTGGCTGTTGGAGGGATGAACACCAAGCCGAGCTTGGCAGTTCTGAAATCGCTGCGATGTTCCAGGACATAAACCCAACGATTAGTGTCACGCTTATGTGCGTGAAGATGCCGCCAACAGATTGGGGAGGCGATCTTGTCGACAGGGGGGCTTTGGCTCCAGAAGACCTGACAGAAAAATGCCTTCTTGATTTGGAAGACGTCAATACAGCGATCGTCTGTTCAAGGGTGGGGGTTGAAGAAATAAAAAAAGACATGTCTTCGTTAGACAGTGGCATGAAAAACAGGGCACATAAGTTGGTATTATCCTCAAAGAAGTTGGTAAAAAAATTACTTCATATCCAGGAAACACTTAAACATGACTAACAATGATGATCCTGATGTCTTCAACTACCGATCTGAACTCGTGACTTTCGCGGTACGCCTACATGAAAATGTGGCGACTGTAAAAAAAGGGTCAGAGAATGAAAAAGACTTATTGTTGGAGATTGCAGAAGAAAGCAAATCCAAGATCAAACAGATCATCAAGGATGAGCCTCAATACATGATTCCGCATCTGACGCAAATCGCAGAGACATGGTCTGACTACATGGACAAGGCAGTCTCTATTCTCTCACGCAAAAACCCAAAAATTTTAGATGCAAGGACCTACCTTGGCGGACCAGAACGAGAAGAGTTCCGGGCAAGGCGGTAAAGCCACAGCCTCTGCCATAGAGGCTTACAACAACCGCCAGGCTGCTCTTGAGTTGAGAATGGGAGGTGCGACTTACCAAGAAATTGGTGAGCGGTTGGGGTTTACCCGGCAGCGGGCGTTTGCAATCATCAAGGAAGAACTTTCCAAACTCAACGAGGAACGTGCAAACACTCGTGAAAGTTTGCGATCTTTGATGAATGAGAGATACGACAAAATACTTAGAAAACTTTGGAACAACACTAATGTAGACAACGACGAAGGTGATGTCGACATCCCTCTCTTAGACAGAGTCTTTCGTGTATTAGATGCGCAAACAAAACTCAACGGTCTTGATGCGATCACAGATAAAGAAGAAGCCGCATTGGCACTCCAAAGCGGGGGTTCACGACTTGCACTTCTAGTGTTAAAATATTTGCCAGAAGAAAAACGGGCAGAATTTATGGATAATATAAGACAGATGGTTGCATCGGAACAGCCAAAGCCAGTTGAGTTTATTGACCAGGAATAATGGATGTCACCTAAAAAGAAAACTACAAAAAAAGTTATTCAAGAATCAGCACCTGCCCCTAAGAAATCACACGACTGGCTCCCCGATAACTTTGTTTTTGGTAATGGCGTAACCGCATGTTGGGCAGAACGCAGGCAAGAGCCCAAGGGTTCTCACCTCCAATGGATTGTGATTCATTCGGAAAAAGAATTGCCACAACTTGACAAGACTTGGAATTGCTTTGTTGAAGATGCAAGAAAGTCCGGGCTTTATATCGAGTTCAAGGGTCCAAAAGTTACCAATCAACTTTGGCCAATCCCCCCACGCAAGAGGGAAAGTTGGAAAACCTTGCCATACAGCATCAGTTTTGTTTGACTTACGAGACTCTTATAATCGAGCCATACAAGTCAAGCATCAAAAGACTGGTTCCTGAAAAAGATGTAAAAACACGATTTGCAGTTGTGGATGAACCTGTAATTGAGCTGCTGCCAAATACTCTTTGTTCAATGGGGTATGAATAATAGTTGTCGGTATCGCCGTCGTTTGCCATGAACCACTGATGAGGTGAAGTCGGCCAATGACCTATTGCATTTTTTGTCTGTCCGTTAGTCTCGGCAACTGAAACTGGGACAAAATAATATCTACCTTTTTCCACGTCAACCTTGGTTGTGGTGGTGTCATTATCAATCAATCTTGAGCCACCTTCAAGAGTGCATCTGACGGTGCAATCTGATGCACTGAACTGTGGTATGAAACCAATCCCTGCGATTGTTACAGCGAAATTTTCTCGGAACTCAGAGGGGACGTTGAAAGTGTTGCTTGTACCACTGCTCACGTTGGCTCTTCTTTCCAGAAGAGAGCAATACCCAGAGTGCTTTGCCTCCATGAGCGCAGCAAGCGAAATCTGCATCGCCGAGCCGGGCATGTTTGTGCCTGGGCCAGGCATGGGTGCGTTAAGAGAATAGTTAACATCAAAACCAGTCATACTCTTACCGCTCCAATCAAATCAATGCAGTAGAAATTATCACCGCTGGCCATTCCGGAAGACACAACTTTAATTCTCTGTCCGATATCAAACTGTCCTCCACCTGGAGTTACAGATAGGTCTTCTTCAAAACTACCTATGGTGATCAAATTTGAGACAGCCGGCATACCCTGCCTACCCGCATCCGCTGACTCTCCCATATCTGTAGCCCTGATATCAAAAGAATCGACCCTTGCCATTGGCCAGCACCCAACAGGGTTTACACCTCCGGGGGGCAAACCGGTCTTTGGTAATGATGCATTGTTTGCACCAAGGGGGTAGAAATAATATTTCCCTTGGTCAAATTGCAGGTTTCTTGTGCCCGTTGAATCCGTACCAGCAGCGTCAACTCTTGTCTCGGGATTGTCAAGTTCGAGTTCTAATGGATGAGTTGCAGAGGTGTCGTCTTCTTGGAGAACTTCAAACTGCATCGCGTCAGTTGTGAAATTGTTTCCAGGAATGAATCCAACACCAATCACATCCATTGCACCGTATCTGGGGCCCAACTCAATATCACGCAGGGTTGTAATAACGCCAGAAGAGTCGCACGTGACGTCTCTAAATCTTTTCAATAAGGTGCCACATCCCCCAACAACAAACGGTGTAAGCATTCCCATGACATAACTGTGCAGACTGTCATATGACCTTGTCGATCCACCAATCAACATAGTCTCGGGCGCACCTCTATGGGGGAACTTGGGAACAAATCCATTTGTGTCGTTATGGACATTTTGGTCATAGTCAAAAATGTCGTTGAAAAATAACTCTTGTGCCATTTCAATTACCCCAGTGGTAAAACTAATCCATAAACGTCAATTTGTGGAACGGTAATAGTTCCTGAAATTGATCTGATAAAAAGTTCACGTTGTCGATTGGTGCCGAATTTATTTTGCGATTCCTGAGAAAGTGAACTGAGAATTTTATGAGGAAATAATTTTCCGGCATCAGCGTGAAGATTGTTTTTGTCTTGGTTCACCCAATCTATTGGAACCCTGGGCCAAGTACCAATCGAACCTTGTGCGGGAGTTTCACTGATTGAAAGGGTGTGGGGAGACGCCCAGATTGTCATCTTGTCAGATGTACTCCAACGTGTACCACTCGCGTCGCCTTTCTCGTTTCCGAACTTAATATCTTTCATAAGATATTCGTCAACGTTGGAGGTTGATGATCCAAAGAAAAGTTGAAAACCTTTGGAGCCATCGGTGCCCGTTGTTGACACCGGTAAGTATGAAATAGATACCAAGGTGGGGATCACGACGTAATTATTGTTTGATGCACTTGCCGCTAAGAGCTTGACGCCCGTGGTGTTGACTTGCAGGTCTCCGCCACTGTCGCTCTTGGTACGTCGTGTTATCAAAGAAAATGGTGACCCGAAAGCCGAAACAGCAGCGTTGCCTACCTGAACGTTGTAATCGATATTGAAACCACTTCGGGTGTCAAAGTAGTCGGTAAATACGTTGTATCCAACAAAATTAGACATTGTAATTTGCTCTCAAGTAGTGATCCCAACCAGAACTTATCGATCTCAGTTCTGTTTCGCTCCTCGAACTATCAGCATACTTGAAAACTGGGACATTCGAAACGCTGAAACCACCGGGCCAAACACCACTGTTGTAGGGAAGATCCGCGAATGAACCGTCGCCAATAAGAACGGTTGATGCAGGTGATTGTCCATCCCCGCCAACCGTTACTTGAACATATGTAGTTACACCGCCAATTCCTGGGACACCGTCAAAAAATCTTGGAGGGAAATTACCACTTTGGTTTGTATTCATAATGTCAAACGCTGCTTTGATTTCATCAGAAGTAAACTTGACTGAGCCAATGCCATGGCTTTCAAACCCGGTCCCTTGATAGGTTTTGTCCAACACTGCCACGCATCTGAAAGGACTGGCAAAGCTTGTATTAAAAAGTGTTCCTGTTCCATTTCCAAAATCTAAATAGACCATCCATACAACAACTCGCATTCTTTGGAGTTGATCAGGAACTTCAGGAGTTCCAAAAGGTGTGTTGAAAGCAGTGTTGGTTGCAGATGCAGCAGGCATCATGCATTCAACCACAAAATCTTCTGGCGAGACCGACCCGTAGAATGCTGTTTCCTTTGACATGTAGATGCCTCTGGTCGAAACAGGAGGCAGCAGATCTGCTGTGGAATTGGAAGAGTTTGCGCCAGTTGAAGTACTCCGGACTGTTTCCGAAACTAAGTTGCCTGCTGACGCCCAACTGATTGGAAGCGCTTGGTCAACCTTGTTCACAAAAACTTGGTTATTTTCATCAAGCCTTATTCTCTGAAGGTTTTGAAGGCTTAAGAAATCTGTTCCAATACCTGGACGTGAGGCTAGGAACGGCTGCTCCAATGGGTCAACCCCGACTGATGGGAGATCGCCGTAATTAAATGTAGGCGTGATCCCGCCCCTTGCCACGATAGCGTTGCTTGAAGTAACGATGCCAAACGTGGTGATTGCCCCAACGTTTGAATATTTATTTACGTCGTATTCCGATCCAATGCGTCCAGGAAGCATGAACTTCATTTCACTTCGTCTGTCTTGAGCGTTAGTAGCCCTAAAACTTCTGGTGGAATAAATGGACTGTCGCCCTTCAAACATGGTTGTTTGTCTGCCAGTAAACCACTCTTTGAAATCCGTAGACGTGAACAGCCCTTCAAAGTTCTCAAGGTCACCGAAGTGTCCATTGTCATAAAGCTGAAAAGAAGGTCCCGTCTTGATGAGAGATAGAGTTCTTGGAACGCCAACAGGGAGTGAAAAACCTGAGGTGTCTGTCACAGGACCACTTGGATACGACGGTGATCCAGTCCAAGACACAACTTGATTGGATTGAGTGAATGTCTGGTTTTCTCCAGCAAAACCTTGACATTGATTGTGATCGACATCAATTCTTGACCTCAGCATTACGCAGGGTGATATGTCGAACGCATCTCCAGAAAGGAGTCTCGGTGCAATCAGAAAACGCTGATATACGTCATTGAAAATATCGACTGGTTTTGGGGGGTCAACGCATGTCTTTGCATCGGTGTCACAGCAAAATGCGTTAGGGTTGAATATCGCTCCCTCAAAAACACAGTCGGCCGAGGATGCAACATTGATGCATTTCTCAACCGAAACCCCGTTGACTATTTCGCAATACGAACATGCACCTTGGGTGCCTTGTACAGGACAACAAATATTTGCACAGCTCGTATTTGTCGAATCAAAAACATACCCTGCGGCACAGGTCTGACCCTCAGAAAGTTCATAACATTCGTCAATCAGGCCATTGCAACATGTTCCGATGATGGGTGGGACAATGTCACAGTCGACAAGGTCAGTGCAAAGAGTACCGCCACGCCAAACGCCATCCTCGATCCCCTTCTCACAGTCATCTTGGAAAAAGCCATCTTCACAGGTGATACCAGCGGAGGTATGAAATCCGCAACAACTACCTGTCGGACTTGCCTCGCATGCGTTTGCACAAGTTTCGTTCGGGGTCCAATCACGACCACCCAGAATTTGAAAGCACTCCTGCTCTGTAACCTCACTGCAACTTCCGTCTTTTTGACAACATCTTCCAAAAATCTTTGGACTGTCTGGTCTACCGTCTCCTGGGTCCGGGATTGTACTGCCGTCATCACAAATATTAGGGGTTAGAATTGGAGTGGGCTGTGAAGGGCTTGCAACGTCAGGTATACACGGTGGTGGCTCTTGAGTAGGGCCACCGCCATCATCCTCTGCACCAATAATGTCAATGTCCCAAGGGTCTCGGTATGCCTCAACTGTAACTTCCGGCCCGTTGAAGTCATACTTGACTTTAGAGACGCGACAGTTTCCATAGTCTGAGATGTTAACCAAATCGCCAGGGATCAGATTTCGTGCATCTCTGCCCAACTTAAAAGTGAGAGCCTGTTCAAGAGACAAGAATTCTTGCCCCCTGCGTTGTTTCACAGAGTTAGCAGAGGCTTGATCTGTCACATATTTTAAAGTTGACTTTCGTATCTTTTTGGTGCCGTTGAAAACATCAGGCCCGTCCGCTTCGATGACAACGGTATTAGTTTGATAATTAAGAGTTTGGTCTTTGAAATCGAACTCAACTCTTGTTGGACTCTCCAGCCCTGTTTGTATTACGACTTTTTCGACTGGTGGTGAGAGACTGTCTGCGTTTACCACCTCAGCAGACTGACCATCTCTCTTAAGACTGAAATGCAGTTTCCCCGCAACATCCGTCATTACAATTCCGCAATCTTGCAAAATCGATTGTATGACTTTTCTTGTCTCCTCCCCCGAAGCAGTGTTGACGTTGATCCACAAACCCTCTGTGGCTAGGATATTTCCAATTGAGTCCAAAGAAGTCTTATCAATATTGGATTTGCCGATTCCAGAGCCGTAAGGAAAGTCTGAAGTCAGCAAAACCCAAAGTGCGTATGCGGGGTTGACCCCACCCGTGCCCTCTGCAAGGTCTGGGTGATTTAAGGCAAACGTAAACTGCTGAACCTCAGTTTGGTCAGCATTTGGCATCACAATAATGTCGGCTTCGATTTGCGGCCAACGTGGCGAACTCAGTCCCAAGTAAGCCTTGGAAAAATGAAGCCAAATTAGATTTGGGAACAACGCCGGGGACCCTTCAGGGAATCCAAGGTTGTTCATCAATTTTTGATAATCTTCGCTACCTGTTTCGTAAGCGGCTGTGTTCCCAAAGTAGGCGTAAACATTGGTGCCACCAGCCTCATCAATAGATTCAAAATCTATTTTTTGATTAGTGTCTTGCTCTTTTCTCAACGGCTGTCTCAAGGCAGGTGATCCGTTGATATAGATTTGTTTGATGACGCTGGCACAACCAACAGCCAGACCGACCCACCCTCTTTCAAGAACGCCAGTCAGATCACTTGAGTCATCTTTTGCTGCAGTGAATCCAACTTGTCCGACATTATCTGAATTAATTGTGACAGTACTTCGCTCGCCCCGCCACAAGAGGGCAGACCCCACCCGGTGACGACCCAAAACCATTGGTAGATATTGGCCCCTTTCCGTAACCTGTGTCGGACCTGGGGGCTCATCCTCTGGGGCAAGAAGCCCCAGAAGTAGGGCGCCGGCAACGATAAGTCCGAAACCAATCCAGAAAAGTGGGAATAAGGCTAATTGATCAATCATTTTAAAATAGCCATTGCTGTGGTTCTATAATGCCAAGTCGGCGCAGATCTTCTAACAGATTTCATTGTAGAAATCTTTGTGCCAGAAGTATTGCTGTGCCACACTTTATCTTCGTTCTCGACTATCAGCATGTGACCCGGTACGTTATTGATGGTTGAAATTATGACATCACCCATCTCCACTTTTCTGAACCCGTCGTAAATCATTCTTCCAGGCCAGATTTTGTCTGCTCCAAACAATTGCTTGAATGCTGTTTTGCACAGATCAGGGTTCTGCCTAGGGGTATATTCTGGAAGCCTGGGAAGTGGACTTAGATCCATAGGATCTCTCCCATGTGCCCACTGCAGTGCATATGCAATGAAAAGAAAGCAATTCATTGGCATCTGTGCTTTATAACTTGTGTAGGGCAGGCTGGATAAAAACTCAAGAAGTTTCGGGAAATTATCCTTTTTTACTTCGAGTTCGAACATCAACTCAAGTCTATGGAAATGTTTCCTGCGGGAACCTTGACAGTTTGATTTATCAGCACAGAAAGAGATGGAGTGATCCCCCCATACAACAAAAGATTTCCACTTGATGCTGCATCAAAAATGCCCCAGCCACCAACAGTAGCGGCTGCAGCGGCTTTTCCAAAATCAACCTCAGCTGAGTTTGCAGTCGCACCGGTCGAAGGAGCCGACAGGGTTACTGCGAGCCTGCCAGAGGTTCTGATTGTCGCCGTGACCTCAGTTGCACCAGATCCTGCCGCCCCAGGGTCTCCGTTAAACAAGGCTAAGTAAACGTTTGAAAGCCCAGAATAACTATTGTTACGAAGAACATCGATAACTTTTCCGGCGAGATAATCTGAAATAACTGTCATGGTGCTTTAAACCTGTATGTGTGATCGTTCGGGAGATTGGCTTGGAGTCCATATTTATGTGCCAAGTATCCTTCAAGTCTCAATCTGTCGGCGGTTGCCAATGTTGTGCCACCGACAATAATTTCCGCGATGTCACCGGTCAGGGTACCAGCACCAACCGCACGCGCCCCGATATCAAAAACATCACTGTTTGAAATGCTTCCAGTATTGGTTTGATTTGTGGTTGTGCTGGCCGATCCGTTCACAAAACCATTTGCATTGGCTGAAACTCTTGAAGCAGTTGCCAGTACAAACTCTGTTCTTGACCAATTGCCAGCCGACTGCAATGGAACATTTGTTGTTCCCCCTAGGTTGAACTGCAAAACACCGTTGGACAAACAACGCAAACCAAATTCCGTGGCGCCTTTCTCGAAAAAGTTTTGTGCACCAGAATCATCAGTTGACTTGAATACGCAAGCGAGCCAGATATCCCCTGTCCCAACGTCAAGAGCAGCAATGTCACTATCACTTACAATGTCATTTGAGCCGTCGAATCTAACCACTGAATGGTTATTGAGTTCTTTGGTCTGAAGAGTTGGTTGCCTCGCCGTTACAGCCTGAGCCGCATTGTGAGCGTTACCGCTCGAATCAGGCCATGCTGCGACAGAGTCACCATCACTCCCTGAGATTGAGTCAGCAATGTACCAGGCGGTCGGGGATATTGCAGAGGGCAACCATTCATGTGTGATTGTTGTTGATGCAGTTGAAGACGCTTTATTGTCTTGACTAATTTTCAACTGTGTGGAATTGAAAACAGACTGGTACGAAGACTGAGCGTTTGAAGTTTGGGGGTCATATGCCGGCATCCTGAAACCAATGCCGCCAAAGTGTGCGTAGTTGGGTATCTGATTGCTGTTTGAATCGTACTTCGTGCCACAAGTTGTAAATGTTTTGTTGCACCCTTCGGTTACAGTTGCCGTCTTGCCAACCCATGTATATGAGGTGCTTTGAGGCGGGGTCTTGAACATTCGAAAAACACCGTTGGTAGGATTTCTGTCTCTGATAGAAAGATTTAAACCCTCAACCGTAACAAAACCATTTGTAAAAAAGTTTTCAACTGCGATTGCCTCAGTAGAGGTTAAGCCGTTTGAAGTTCCAGAAATTGCAATGGTTAGATTTTTGCCACTTGCCGCTGAAACAGTGCCCGTATAACTGTGAACCAAAGCCTGGCAAGACGTATCGCCAAATCTCCATGGACAAAGGTTTGTTGCGGTTATGCCCAACGGCCGGTCGTTCATATAAGTTTTCACACTCGCAAATTTCATCTGAGCCAAGTTGGGCTGACCTTGACTTCTTACGGCAATTTCTGAGAGATACCCCTTCATGTAGAAAGTTGCGGTCGGTGATGCGCCCGCGTTATCTACATCTAAGTCCAACTGATATACGAAGCATTCTATTTCCGGAAACTGACCGGCAATTCTGTAGGCGACCGGAAGTTGGTCTGCCGGCATTGTTATTGTAAAAAACTCTTCGTCTGCGTTTCCCTCAACACCGTCCATCGAAAAATCAAGGGCAGGAAGCGCGGTGAAGGATTGATTTGCCCCCTGGACACTCAGTGTTCTATTTTCAAAACCTCTGGCGTATCGGTGGTTGAATTGATAAGTAGAACCGTCTGTAGATGGCCCTGATCTCAATTCGATCGCAAAAGATTCTGATAAGTATGGTTGTTTATTATCCGGCATTACCACTTACCAATCGGACATTTTTCATTCTTAAGTTTGGTTTTTGCCCAGAGATAGCACCCGCACTCTGTGCATCTGCCTATTTCGTTTTTGTCACACTGATTACATTCTGACCTGCGTAGGTTGAGAACATCCAAAGAAACATCATTTAGGCCAAGTTCAGCCTTGCCTAGTTTGATCGCACCTTTTGCTTTTTCGACAAGAGAAGTCTTTGCTTCCTTTTTGCCGCATCCGCAGTCCTTTTTCTTCGCAGGCTCGCCCGGCTTGTTCTGAATGATAGGAGGTGGTGGTGCAACTTCTGGTATACCCTCAGGCAGACGATCCACGCACTTTGCTGATGATGTATCAGGGTTGCACCGGATGATGGTCTTCTGACCATTATATGTAAGCACTTGGAAGTAAATGTGCTTTCCACTACCGTCAGCCCTATATCTTAGGTTGAAATTATTGATGCTGTGCATGATGAAGAAGCTGCAACTTTCGCGACTCTGATATTAGAAAAAGATTTTGGAATACGCTCACCAGGAGACAGTTTATATCCGTTGCTTGAACTAACAGAACTATCTCCAATGAAGAAATCATTTCCCTTGGTGGGGGATACATATTTGTATGGGTGATTGGCAGGAAGGCTTCCGGTCAAAGAATACTTATGGGCTACATATCCCTCAACCTGTTTGATTTGAGTCAGAGTGGGGTTGACCAAAAACATTATTTCTGCAATCTCACCTTCACAGCCACCAGAAAAGAACGATGACCCAATGTTGTAAATTGTCTCACTCAGATCCGTAGAATTTGCAGCTTGATCTGAAAGTTCGTTTCCAAGATATCTCAAAGCAAACTTGCCATCTTGGCGTCCAAAGGCGATGGACCGATATGCGGAACCAGTTGTCCCTGAAGGAAAATTCGAGTCGGTAACAACTTTCGATGTTGAGCCCAGACTAACTTGTAATGCGGCATTGTTGTTTTGATAAAGCAACTGTATTGAAGTTGAGCCACTCTGACCTCTGGTGATGCCTCCAAAAGACAGGGTCGTCCCGTCATTTGCGTTACCAACGAAGCAGCACATAAGCGAGCCAGTGGTGCCGACGTTAAGCGTTGATTTCGTGAACTCAAGTTTGTCAAAGTTGGATGCGCCGTCAAAGTTGACAGCCGGCTTTCCACTGACGCTGCTGGTCTGAACATAAGTAGGCTGTGCTGTCGCGGTCCCCTGTGTTGCCGCAACAGAATTGCCCTCACTGCTGGTCCAAGATGTGACAGCATCTCCGTTCGACAATGAGCTCAATGAGTCTGCGGAAAACCAAGCGGCACAAACAGATGTCCCCAGATCCGTAGGAGTCCAAGTGCCACTGTCTCCATTATTTTTTACAACAAAAGGGGTGTTATTATCAACGAAATCCAATGTTGTATCTGCAGAAAAAGTCTCTGCTGTCGTAATCGGAGTTGGTATTGGCGTGTCAATACTTGTACGTGTGACGGTGTATCCGAACGAAGGTCTCGGATCCGAGTCACCACGGCTCAGTTTCACAACTTCTCCAGGTGTATTGTAAGAGCCGCTGGTGATTTTGACGTCCCCGAGTGCGGCGGTGCCTGCCCCAAGTGATTGCAATTTTATGAAGGGGTTTAAAAAATGACCGTCGCCGGCAACCCGGAACACCTTTCTGTTATTGGAAGCATCAGTAAGAACGAGTTTCATTACGCACCGATGTAACAGGCTTTATCGCCGCTCGAGTTCGCAGAAATGACAAATACTGTGGCGAGGTTGTCTAATTGAATCAAAGGTGTTTCCTCGCCTACATTTGTCAACTTGAAACCAGTTGAAGAAGAAACCCCGGATGCACCGACATAAATTGGTCCAGTTCCCTCCATAAACTTCACCACCACTCCAAACTTGAGAGCGGTTGATGAGGCCAATGCTGCAGCAGAGTTCGTGACATTGACCTGCCCATTTCTTAGGGTAGTTGCAACTTGGTCAGTGACTTTCACGGTCCCAACCGCATTTGTACCAGCAGCCAAAACAACCTTTTGAACGAAGGGGTCCCCACTAGTTCCGGCACCCGATGCTGCCGCAAAAGTGCGAGTTGTTCCGCCAGCGTCAGTAATATTGAATTGAGACATGTTTACACCTTAGAAAGTTTCAAATATTGTAAAGTTTTTAGTATCAGTTTTGCCCGTAATAAAATCAAGATTTCTCGTAGTATACGGGTTGGGATTGCAAGTTTGGCACTTGAGATCATTATCTGAATTGCCGCATCCACTTTTGTAGTCATACCCGTTACCAATGACTTTGACTGCACCAGGGACAGGCTCGCATAGAAATTGTGGGTTACAACTTTGGGGGCATTCACAGGGGCCTTCTGTACAGCCGGTGTTGTTGACATTATCACATTCCTGGTAAACACGTTGCTGTACCGATGCAAGGGCCGTCTTTAGGCACCTAAACTTCGGATCAGGATCAGGGGGAAGTGGACCAGTAAAATCTAATGAGTCTGTATATTCGTCGCAGGGGGTGTCGAATGCACATACTTGGCAATCAATTGATCTACCGCAACCATTTATGTGTGAATTGTAAAGTGTTGACCAGTTGGAGGTGTTCTGGTCGAAGGCTGCCGCAGTGCCCCCATCTGGGAAAAACCAAGGGCTTTCACCTTCACCCGGAAAAGGTTTGTATATGAGGTACAGGGTTGTCGCACCCGTCCCGCAAGTACTCGTATTTACATTAACAGAAAAAACATAGTAATCGCATCCTGAGGGAGATCCAGCATCAAGGCCATAAATAGGATCACCGTTGCCATCTGTACCAGTTTCATGTCGGAATAAAGTGTAAGAACCGCAATCTGAAGTTGATGCGGCCCCCTCGCTAAAAGCCTCCGGACAGCAGGCCGAAAATGGACCATCGTTATATGTACCGCCCGCACTGACGCCTTTACAACCAGGCTCTGGGCAAGCGTCTATTTCTGCCACAATGTGGTCGGGCAACGTAAAACTAACAGTCACAGAGTTCAAGCAAACACAACATCCACCTGTATCACAAGCGCCGATAATTGAATCTGGATCGTCGCAAATTGCACCTGGACAGTCATGCACGTAGGGGTTTGTCAAAGCCGTAGTTGATGGCAATTCAAAGCTGGATTCTGCATCTCTCTCGTTAACGAGTTCTTCAACAGAGGTCGACATCCTGCAAATTTCATTGTTGATCCACTGCTCTGTAAGGCCATCAGATGCAAAAGTGCAAAGTGAAACAAACTTAATTAGAGAGATGTCACTCTGGGCCGTGACAATCGCATCAAAGGTGGTGCCTGTTACATCATCACTTGGAGATTTGTTGATCGTGATTACGATGTTCCCACTGGCGTCATCTGTCGCAGATGCAATCGACGCGATGGCTCTCCCGCCGGTCTTTGTAAAAAAGCACACATAGCCGCGTTCCACAACCTCTGCGGCACTTCCGATATCGCCCTCTACAGTTAACGTCGTGCCAGAGTAGGTGACCAACTTCAAGTCAGTGGTTGGCATAGGGAACCAAAAAGGAACTGTCCTACCCAGCCGAGAGTGAAAGAATTTAATGAAATCCCAAGCAACAGGCCTTGTCAGGGCCAAGATTTCAAAGTCATATTTTCTTCTGCCGTGATCTCCAAAGAGCTGAGATTCTCTGCCCAAACCCACGTCGGTTCGATCAATGTCTGCTGTTTCTTGGGAATCAATCCCAGCCCCATAATTGATTTGGAAATCAAAAATTGGCAACTCGACGTTTCGAGTTGATCCAGTTGCGTCGAAATCGTAAACAGCCTTATAGGTTCGACCATGGTTGGCAACCGTTGCCACAGGAGAAAGAGCGTTTAATCCTGGCGTCTGCTCAGCCAGAAGATCAACAGTTTGCAACTCGTCATGGATCACTTGAAGCGACGTCGTCGGGGATGACTCTGACTCGATCGCAGGATATACCCGGATTTGAATTTCGCTATCTCTTAGTCGGTTCAGTTGGGTATTCGAAGGCTTCAGGGAAAGATATCCGCACTGAACTCTGTGGGCACGGTTGCCCCCTGAGGAGTCAGTTTTGAAATTTGCCGTGATATCAGAAGTTGTTGTTTGTGTGGATGTGAAACAGCCAGACATTGTTCCAAGGGATGTGGCGATCCCGCTTACGCCGGAAAGATCTCCAGCGGTTTGGACTTCTATCTCAGTCGAGCCCGTTCCAACCTTCAGTTTCACTTTGCTCTCGAGCGCTGTTGCTTTTGGGAAAAAGAATGACGTCCCCTGTTCGACGGTGTTGTCTTGAGTTTGCGCAAAATTTTCTTCGGTGGAAGTCGATTGACCTCCAGCCGCCACATCCTTGGTATCTGAATCTTGGATAGGGCTCGTGGTATCCGCATCCTTGATCACAAACGTGTGGTGGTCAATGGAGCAGACGTCTGAAGCACCATGTGTAAATGCCGTTCTGGTTTTACACATACCGTTCAAATATGTTGCAATGGCATCTGTGATAATCAGCCGACTGTATTGACACTTTGGCAAGAACTCTTCACCGTCTATATCTGTCGTCCCTCCCGCCAAGGCACCGAAAGAAGTCATAGTCAGACTTGGTGCAGACCCAGTCGTGCCGGCACTTCCAGCGATAACAGTGGCCAAGGCGGGCGTTGACGAAGCCCCGCCAAAGCCCACGCCACATGACGCGACCACAAGTATGTCTCCGGATTCGATGAGGACGTCTGCTGAGGTCAAAGTGTCCGATGCAGTGAACCCCGTCACCTTGCCTTGGAAATCTGATGCCCTCAAGGAGGGTGGAGTGAAACCTGTTCCTGTGGTTCCGCCAAACGTCGTGAAATCTAAAGTGTCATCTAGGGTTATGGTTTGCGGGGTTGAAGACTTGTCTACAGAAGTAACCTTCCTTGTCACATAGTTATCGACGCAACCAACACCTTCTTCTGATCTCAAAGGTGCGATCATCACATATTGCTGTGCTTCGATTCTTCTGTAATTTAGATCGTAAGTAGAACTTACTTCAAAGGTCGTAGACTGTGCCCCGCCCGTGCCACCAGTGATTGCAAAACTATCCGAGTAAATTGGGAAGGGCTGCCTGCTTCTTGTTCTCCGCAGGAGTTGATCATTCATTACCCGAACTTGGGAAGACTTGATCGGAAGTGCAGCGGCAGATATTGAAATTCTTGGGTGATCCTGCAAACCATATCTTTGATTTGCAGCAGTCCTTGATCTCTGCTCTACCGTCTGGAAGTTTGAGGTCAGGGTCACCGCTTGCTCGTAGTTGGCGAGAAAGACTGCACCTGGATCGACGAGGTCTGTCACAGATGTCGGTGTTGCCGTTCTTGCCAGTAGAGTTGATGCAGTAACCATCAGAATTTATTCCTGTTTTCTCTCAGGAATGATATAAAGGCATTCTCTCCACCTTGCAAGAAGGACTGAGCATTTTGCTCATTTGACAGGAGATAGGTTGGCTGGGCACCGCCCGCTGAGCCTGCCCCAGCAGCGACTGGGCCACCCATATTGAATCCTCTGACGCCGCCGATACGGGGCGATGCAGCCGATCTGGCGAACCTTGAACTAGGACCTCCCAGACTATTCAGGCCCATCAGGAACCGCGTACCGACGCTCTGAGCGGCCTCACGGCGAACCACGAATTCGCCAGGGGTAAGCATCGCCGGAACCACGTCCCTGTTGGCACTTGGTGGCCCTCCAACGGTGCCGCCGGAGTTGAACCCCATCCTTGGCACGGGGCCGCCAGTGTTGAAGAACAGCCCTCCAAGGGGTCCTCCGATGGCAGACATTATGGTCCTGAGCAAGACTGCCTTCACGATGGCAGTACCCAAGTCAATAAGCAGTTGACCAAAGAATCGGCCAAGGGTCTCGTCGAGGTTTTTGACCGCATCGGTGAAACTGCCAAATCCATCTTGGACCAGAATCTTGATCCCATTGGCAATAGTCTCTGACAGGAAGGTAGCAGTCCGCTCACCAAATGCGGTGACTGTCTCAAATGCGATCTCCGCGCGGGTGGGCAACTCCAGAATAAAATCTGTGATCCTTCTGTTAAAGTCTTGCTCATTGCCTTTGAGCCGGTCAAGCTCTGCACCAAGTTCTGCGAATTGAAGTTGTAACTGTGCAACCTTTGCTATTGATTCATCAAGATCAGCACCGCTCAGGAATTCCTGCCTTCGTTTTTCATCACGAATTTGAGACGATATTCCAGCTCTTTGAGACCTTACGAGGTTTCTTTGGTTTACACGTGCGTCACCGAATCTCCCTTCGGCTCCTGCTGAAAGTCTTGCAATTGCAATTTCTGCCTGGCCCTGAGCAAATGCCGCTGTGTTTGACCGAATAAGTTCGTTGGTTCGGAACAGTTGTTTTTCAAACTCCTGAAGTGCTTCGACTTCTTTGAGGAGTGCTTCAGACCCTTTTTGTCGGACCTTGATTAGTTCCAACTTCTGCTGGACCTCAAGTTTTAATTGTGCCGCCAGTCCTTTTGCACCAACCGCTTCAGCACGTCGAAGTGTTCCAACCTCTTCAATGAAGGTGCTCAACTGCTTGCTTTCAGCCGTGAATGATCTCAGTTCTGAAGTCGCTTTGTTAAGCTGCTTTGAAGATTGAGCTCCAGTTCTCGCCAATACTTCAAGTTCGATCTCAATAGTTGAAAGGGCAGTTTTAAATCTTTCTTCGAGATTCTGTTGTCCTGGGCCTTCAGCCAGTGGGGACAGAGCCGTCTGGGCACCGATAATTGCACCCGGAACAGCCGAAACCCCTTGGAGCAGAGACAAATTCTGAGTCTGTCCTGATGCAAGTTTGGCAAGTTCACTGTCAATAATTTTTCTTGTGTTACTGAATATTGTTCCAAATTCATCAATAGCCGCTGCGGCAACTGCATCCGAAGCCTTCTCACTGGTGGCTTTTGGAATCTTGATTACTTCGTTTTCTGCACTCTCAACAATTGCTTCTTTAAACTCGCCTAAAGCACCAAGCGCCAATGCTTTGGCCTCTGCGGGCAAGTCTGATTCCAAAATGGCTTTTACGAAATCAAGTTTGGGGAACTGAATCTTGAGGATTTCTTGTAGATTTTCCTCGAGTTCTTCACCCCGAAGTCTTCTGGCTTCCCCTCTACCTTTGAGCCGCTCTTCAGTTTCAGCTTCTCGCGCTTTTCTCTTAACTTTAAGTTCTGCTTGCAGCTCCTCTCTTGATTTGCGTACGAAAAGAGATAAATCTTTAAAAGCTTTTCCTAAATCATCCCCTTCAGCGACTTGTTGGAAGAATGCGCCGCCTCGATTTATATTTCCACCAAACAATTGTAAAATCCGAGACAATGCCTTGGCTACCGCAGAATCCGGCGATATCAGACCCTCTTTGATGCCCAGTTCAATTCTTGATCCTAATTTTTGAAGATCAAATTGAGCTTGCCTATTTCTCGTACCCCTTTGTACGAGATTGCTAAGTTGTGTTCTTGCCGCGCCTTCAGTTATTGCCTCTCTCGGCTTTTCCCCCTTCAGGATGCTAATGCCAAAGACTTTGACCTTACGCAACAACGCGTCCAAGCCGCTTAAGAAAACATCAAATCCAACAAGCAGTGCATCGATAAGGAAATCACCAAGATTTTTCATTTGATCAAGAATTTCTTTAAAGGTGTCTTCAAAGAACTTCTGTATTTCGCCGCCAGGTTTGAACACTGTGTCAACTGCGGTTTCTGCTGCGTTGACAATTATGTCGAAAGCAAAATCGACAATCTCTCGCCCAATCCTCAAGAACTTGGCCAGAAGGGTGTCGAAGAGATCAGTAACTTGGTTCTCACGCGCTTCGTCAAACGCGCCAATGACAGTATCTCCTTGGGCTCTTGTAAGTCCTCCCGCTCCGACAAGTTTATTTACATTCGCCTCCACACCTTTGAATGTGTCTAGGCCGTCGCGGAAAGGTTGGAAGAATGCTTTTATGCTGTCACGCCCAACCTCCGCAAACCTTTGGAGTCCTGGAAGGACAAATTCAAACAACTCCGCCCTAAGGCTTTGGAACGCAGTTTTGAGTTCATTAACAGTCTGAACAAGGGTGTCTTTGATTCGGTCGACTGCGGTCTCGGTTGCCCCGGCCTTGTCTTCAAAGGGATCAAAGAAGTCGTCAAGTGTCTGCGTTCCTTCGCCTCTCAAGAGCGACAGAACACCGACCAATGCACGGACTCTGGGGAACAGGTTGCCGATAACATCGGTGTTGCTCTTAGTCGCCAAGGCGATCTCTTCAAGGACGCCCTTCAACCCTTTGCTTCTGATGGCCGCTGTGTCAAGCTGGATACCCAACTGACGTGCCAGTTCTGCCGATGCGACCGAAGGGTTAATAATCTTGTTTAGGACCTGACGCAATGCCGTGACAGCTTCTGCTGTCGTCAAACCACCAGCGGATAGTGCAGAAATCGCACCGCCGACTTCATCTACACTGACACCTGCGGCTTGTGCAATCGGGAGAACTCGACCAAGAGAGCCTGACAATTCGTCGATTGTTGTACGACCCAAACGAACCAACGTAAACAGAGAGTCAGTCTGTTCTTCCAATTGATTAATATCTCTACCAGTCGTTTGGAAAACTGAGAGCAAAAGTTTCGTTGCTTTGGAAATGTCAGAAACACCACCAATGGCAAGTTTGGATGCCTGCGTCAGGAACCTGTCCAGATCATCAACTGGGATACCTGATGAAATGCTGTCGTATGCAGCCTTAAAGGTTTTCTCAATGTCTTGACCCGCTTCAACAGCCTTGTCCCTCACAAGCCTGTTAAGAGCAGTCAACGCTCCTTCGAGTTGCCTCTCTTGATCTGTAAGGTCAATTGGGTCAAAATCAAACCTCTCCCCGAGACCTCCAGTGATTCTCGTTCCTCCACCTCCCGGACCAAGGCCTTGAATCAAGGTTGAGATCTGAGCGTTAAGAATCTCAAAGTTCGCGGCGTCTGCAATGCCTTGTTTGATCTGATTAAAGAACGCGCCGAGGCCAACTGCTTTGAGAATATTCCTGACATCGACAAGAGCAAATCTCAGTTTGCGGAGCCTATCGATGAACAGTGGAAGTTTTGGTCCGCCAAAGAACTTGTTCAAGACAGGGACGCGTCTACCAATGGCCGCAAAGCCTTTGGAAATACGGCTTGAACTCTTCTCAATCTTTCCGAAATTTTTGTTGGCGCGGGCTGCTATAGCCAAGGCTCTGGAAATGCGCCTAAGAATATCTACGGACTTTTTGAGAGATGCTTCAAGATCCTTGGCAACCTTGGAGGCAGTCTTTATTGATGCCACAAATTCTGTCAAAGGCTTGGTGGCTGCCTTGACCTTTTGTGCGAAACCTTGGAAACTCTTGGAGGCATTCTTGAAGTTTGCCTTTTGAATTTTCTTGATCGCGTCTTCAAACCTAGTGAAGTCTTTGATCGCTGTCCTAAGACCAGGGAACCCCTTGGTGATCTTGGCAGCCGATTTGAACTCTTTGCGGAACTGGATGAGTGCCTTGTTGACCTGAAGGATTGGGTCTCTGGTCCGAGTGAAAGCACCACGGAGTTTGGCGAATGCGTCCCTTCCGGCAGCCTTGCCACTCTTAGGAGAAGCGACCTTGCTTGGATTTAACTGGGTCTTGCCTAAAGATCCTTGGATCTCGGCAACCTTGGCAAGCATCCTGTTTAGGGATTTCTGAGCAGTGCCAGTATTTATCTTGACGGTGCCTAATGACTTGCCAAGAGTCCCGCTTACAAGTTGCAGTTTTTTTTCTACATTTGTGAGTTTGGTACTTGCGTTGCGGGTATCTATCTTAAGTGGCTTGCCCTTGATCTCGTCAAGTTGTTTTAACACCCGACCGAGCCGACCGTTCACACGATCAAGCGAGGTTGATACAGATCTAGTATTTACCTTGAAATTACGGGCCTTTTGCAAGGCCTTGTCGATTTCATTGATTCTTGTTTTGATGACGTCAAGACGCGGTGTGATCTTGTCATCAAAGGCAAAAGAAATTGTGACCTTATCCGCCATCCGTCATCTCTCGAACATATTTCTGATACTGCATTGTACCACCCTTTTGTAGTAATGAATATGTGCCAAGCCTAATCAATTCAGCTTGATGAACCATTGCTGTCTTCTCGACAGTAGATATCTGAGATGCGAAATACCAGAGTTGGTTTATCGTCAGGCTGTCGATGTCTCGCTTGGGCCATCCAGCTCGGGCGAGGACTGAGTAAGCGATTCCCAGAGATTCACCTTCTGACCGCTGAACCTCTCCACCACTTTCTCGATCATCCCCACCCAAGGTTTGACCTTTCCCTCGTCACCGAACGATTCTTCAAACCATTCTGTTGCGAGTTGTGGGAACAACCATACCGGGCAATGATCATCAGTCAGATCAACGCCGTCGACACACTCATTGATGACGTCCATCAAATCATCGGCAACAAGGTCAATGATGGTGATCATAAGGCCGCCACTGTCTAAGTTACCCCCGCCAATTTTCTCCAAAGCCTTACTGATTGCGTCTTTGAATCTGCGGAAGTGCGATACAGCCATAGGGCGTACGGTAAAGGTTAACTTCTGCCCATCGGCATCGATAGTTACCTGTTTACCTGGGAAAAGAGTTTTGAGATCTGTTGTCATGGTGAACAGATGGTACAAAAAAAAGAGCCCCGTTTGGGGCTAATTTTTTATCCAATGTTGCCTTGACCAGGCCCCGGATCACTTATCTCATCACCAGTGATATGGATATATCTACCAGCCACATCGGATGCCAAGATATCAGTCAAGACAGAGACATTGAATGTGACCGTCGAATAATCTTCGATAGAGAAGGCTGCACTGTTGACCTGCAAACTGACGTCGCATTCACGAACCGATTGTCGAGTGTTATTGTTTCTCGAGAAAACAATGTAAGCCTTACCATTCAACGGTTTGGTTGCACTTTGAGGCTTGACCAAGCGGGTGTTGCCGGTAGAGTAAGCAGTCTCTACGAAATCTAAGTCCACCAAATCTTGGTCAGAAAGACTATTAGTTCCACCAGAGAAAAATCTAACAAGACCTCTCTCCGCAGAAATCACTTCGAAATCTGCAAGCGAAGCATTGGTACCGTTGTATGGAACCAATGTACCACCCCCAGATACTTTCGTACCACCTACACCAGACACGTTATACGCGGCCTTAAGTTCAGTTTCACCTGACAAAAGGTTTGATGAAAAGAGCTTAGTCAACTTGCCGGGCCCGATACTCGCACGGTGCCGTACATTGGTATTAGTGCCCGTGCCCGTAGGGCTCAATTGATGTATTTCATCACCATAGAACAATATGTTGAGGTTCTCGTTGTTGATGTTGAGACAAGTAACCTCATAAGACTCATTGATTTCGGTGAAGCCCTCATCAATCAGATTGAGACGACCACCATCAGGATCTCTTGCCTGAATGATGGTCGGCTCAAAATTTGGAGTCGTCTGAGTGATCGTCCCGAGATCGAGAGTCGGGTACTCAGTCGTGCCCTCGTCATCACGCTTGAAGTAGAGCCTACTCCCAACGAGCCATGTTTCTTGGAAGCCGACAATACCTGGCATCTAATTACCTCAGCCTGCGTTACCTTGACCTGGGGTCGAGGTGGGCTCATCACCCTTGACATACATGTAACGTCCAGCAATGTTGTCTGCTTGGATGTCAGAAAGAACGCTGACGTTCAATGTGAACTCAGAGAAGTCTTCAACCTGGAAGTTGGCCGAAGATGGCAACACTGTGCAAGAGAACTCACGCACAGATTGCTGAGCGTTGTTGCTTCTCGAGAACACAATGTAACCACGTCCACGAACTGGGCTGGAAAGGCTTTGAGGCTTCAGTTCTCTGGTGTTTCCTGCCGCGTAGATGGTTGAGTCCAAGACAGCTGACAATGCAATGCCGGCAGCAGCGGCACTACCACTTGATGTAGCACTGGCAGCCAAGCCAACATAAAGGGCTGCCGGATCAGCCAAGCCGCCATTCGTGAAGAAGCGTACAAGACCCCGATCTCTAGATACAATCTCGTAATCAGCAATCGCAGAGTTAGTTCCATTGAACTGAGTCAACTTTGAAACCATCGACTTAAATCCTGCCGAACCCACGGTTGCATGGGAATAAGTACCCAAGAAACCCTTGTTGGCAGAACCGGTCTTGAAGATCGCAGCTTCGTCGAGCGCGTAAAGGCCCTTGCCGGTGTCGTCCATCAACTTCATCAGCTGTCCGGGCCCGATGTGGTACTTCTGACGCTTCAGAGTAGTCGGTCCAGTCAAGGCAGAAGGGGGATCAGCCAAGAAGAGGAATTGCAGGTTCTCTTGATTGAGGTTCTTGATAACAACGTCATAGTTTTCGTTGATATCTGAGAATCCTTCGTCAATCAGGTTAAGACGGCCGCCGTCGCCATCTTTCAACTGAAGAACATTAGGTTCAATAGTTGGGCTGATGGTGTTGACAGTACCCAAGTCGAGAAGAGGGTAAGTGGTGCTGCCGGCAGTGTCACGCTGAAAGTAGAAGCGTGAACCAGCAACCCAAAGATCTTGAAAGCCTACAATACCTGGCATTAGTTATTCTCCGATTCGTACATCAGTATTGTATCGTAAAAGTCACGACAATCCCTTGAACAGAAAAATCTGCTGAACTCATTTCCTGAACCTCTACATTCAGGATATCTAAGTTTAACAAAAGATCGTCTCCCGAAAAAACTGAGTCCTTAGATTCCATGAATTGTCTGAGAATTTGCTCCGTGTCAAAAACCATGCCTTCAAGTTCGTTGTCGTCAAAGCCCCCTCCCGTGGACTCTGATTCAATAACCTTTTCATCTGGCATTGATTGAGCAACTTCAAGCTGGATCGTCATCTCCTGCCTGATCGGCTGCATGATCGTGAACTCAGGGGTGATGATTGCGATTGCCTGTGCATGTCGAGTCCAAGGGAACTCAGCCCAATTGATAGGCCCTCTACGGACGTAATAGGCACCGGCCCTCTCAGCCCTACAGAGATCAACAAGCTTTTTCAGGATACGAGTACGAATACTTTCAACACTAGCCACGGAGCACCTTCAATAATATTTCTGTCATGCGGACTTTAATATCATCTTCGTACTTTTTGCGTGCTGCGCCCAAAGGATTTTTCTTTGGCATCTTTACTTTTCTCATCAGGAGATACTCTGCCTGGATACCCCGTTGATCCCAGTTGTTTGCCTTCAAGTCCTCGTAATCTACGAGACGTGCGACAACATCACCGCCACTCCTAACTGGCAAGGCTTTCAGTCGTCCGGGATATGCAGCCGCAGAATATGGTGCACCAACTGCTCTGCGTGCGGAAAACTTGGTCGAACCATTGGAAGCCAAGGATCTCGGTCCAACAGGAACAGCCAGAGTAGAACCAGAGGCAGGCTTTACAAAGCCCCCTTTTTTGAACTGAGCAAGTATCTGATTAAACTTCTTTTTGCCACGGCCCTTGAAGACACCATATCGAATTTCGGGAATTCCCCTGAATTGACCTGTTTTTCTCGTGACAACTTTGAATCCGATTGCTCTCTTTAGTTGTCCGGTTCGCACACCAAGTGCGTCATCTGAAGGTCCGCCATCGAAGAAGTTCTGTTGAATTTTTTGAAGAAACTCTTTGGCTACCTTCTCAACTTCAACTTTGACTTTCTTACGAATGCCTGCTGTATTCAGAAGGGTTCTCTCAAGTTGCTTGAGACCTTTTACGCGTGCTCTGATATTACCCATTGTGGAAATACCCATAACGCTTGTACGATCGGACGACGCTCATGAAGAATGGATCGTGGACATCTTCTTTGAGACGTGAGGTTGATCCACCCACAGTCTGATCCCTCAAGATTGCCTTGTCTCCACCGTATCTCAACCGTTGGTATACGACCTGGCGTGCAAGAGCCAGTTTGACGTCCTCAGGCGGCTCAGGAGGTGCTCCAGTGAATGAAGACTGATCTATGTCAGCCGAGGCGTATCCGCCCGTAGAGACGATCTTGACCCAGTATTTCCAGCCTGCATAATCGTCAAGATGAATCACCCCGGTCGAGTTCACGATGGTGTAATCGTCGTTGATCACAAATGCCACCGCCTGAGACTCTCGCTCCCCAAAGTTCCAGCCACTAACAGTGACCTTTGGAACGCTGGAACCATCAAGTTCTAGGGGCATAAGTGGGAGCCAGATCTTTGGCTTAGATCGTTTTCTTGCGGTATCAAAGTTGTAAATCTTTGTATACAACATTCGATACCCCCACAGTTGTTGAGTCAAAGTCTCAAACATGCTCTGGGTAGAATCAATCAGCATTTGGACCAGCGGCTCTTCTTCGACCGTCACCTCTTGGATAAGACGGACGTCAGAAACCGTGATCAGAGCAGATCCAGGGGTGATAGTCGACATTACAAAGCCCTTGCCACCTGTACTTCAAATGGGTCGGTGGGCACCTTGTCACTTGAGGAATTCAAGAAAAATACTTGGCCAACATATTTGCCGGGCTTGGTAATCGTGTTGGTCTGGTCATCAGTCAGGGTGATTGTCAAAGTGTCGCCACTTTTTGTACCCGATGAGACTGTCAGCAGAGTCTTGCCAGTCAAACTAACAGCAACCTTAAATTCAGAAAAGGTCAGACCTGTAAGGTCTCCAGGTGAACCGTCCTGATTCTCGAAAGTAAAAGTGATCGAGGAGGCGCCGTTCTTATTGAGATACAGGACTCGGTTTTCCATTATTTCCTTGGACCTCTAAATCTAAGTTTCACTGCTTGATTGTATCGCAAAACACACTTAACAGAAAGAGCGTTGACCTGTTCTTTATCTTGTGAAGAAGAACCGAACTGAATGCTTGCCCCTTCAGCGGCAGCCCCTCGGACTTCTGTTCCAAACGGTTTGTATTTGTATCTATTAGACATTGTTTTCTCCAAAAAAAAGGCCCCCCTAGGCGGGGGGCCCTGTTTTCAAGTTGTCAGTTCAAATCAGTTGGTTGGGACGCCAGCCGATGCGAACACGGTGTCGCTGAAGAACTTGTCGGTGGCCCCGTCATTTCTCTGGTGCAAACCAGAGATGCAGAAGGTTGCCGAAGCTCCGCCAGCCGAAGCACCGCTACCGGTAAACACAACGCGAACGTACTTGGAGGTACTTGCAAGGTAAGCAAATGGGATGGACCCAATGAAGCTTTCCGTGGTGTTCGCGGTGGTGCTGAAGGTGATATCTGCAG
>CAACVD010000208.1_pt1 | contig 27665 bp, 36 predicted proteins | sample 2381771 | NCBI WGS metagenome assembly CAACVD01 (sample SAMEA5211965, study PRJEB30684) | marine metagenome | biome: Marine; feature: Epipelagic; material: Water | collected 2015-10-15 | depth 15 m
GTGGAAATCACAAATCCACCCTCATTCATGTACATAGGATCAAAAACATCAACCATACCACCCATATTCATCATCATTGGTGGCTGTTGAGGCATCATCGGTGGTTGCATAGGTGGCATCATACCCTGTGGAGGCATAGGTGGCATACCCATACCCTGACCTTGTGGCATCATACCTGGTTGCATAGGGGGTTGCATCGGCATCTGTGGTGGCATAGGAGGTGGCATCTGTGACGTTACAGCTTTTGACTTCACTCCCTCAAGAAATCCACTAAACTTCGCTCTGCTTTCTGGACTTACCCTCATATTCAAAGACTGTGGTGCTGGAGGAACAGGCTGATTCATCAAAAATACTCCTAAAAAAGGTTTTTTCAAAAAACTACATTAAAAAAAACCCTTTGACAACCCATCTGTTATTTTTTTGATAAAACCATGTCAAATTCTTTTAAAGTCTGCGACAAAATTCTGTTGATGTAGCCGTTATCCCACTCTTTTCCTCCATCAGGATAGGTTTCTTCACCATCGTCTACCAACTTTTTAATGGCGTTACGCAGTTTTGTTATGCGTTCATTATCAAAATCACTCAAATCTTCTAAATCTCTCTTTGTTTGTTTTGATAAATTACTTCTTTCCACGATCCACCTCACTGCGTACTCTAAATATTTCGATATCTTCATGTTTCCACTCTCGTAATATCTGTACATCCTTGAGCTAAGACCCAATTTTTCACTCATTACTGCCTGCGTAACACCTATCTTAGACCTAAATTGCTTTAAATCTTCTGAACTCCAATTACTATAGTAGTCCTTGTTCTTTTTCAAGATATAATCTCCTTTAACATACCAGCTTTGATTAAGTCTTTTGCAAACGATGCTGAGTTGTTAAAGGAAATGTTCTGTCCTGACCAGGTGCTTGCTGTCTGTGCAGCCTGCCTTAAAAAGGTTTCTTCACTGTCTGTCGGAAACCAATGGTTTTTTCGGAGAACCTTGACGACATCTGATGCATCATTTGCTTCAAATCTCTCAACATCTCCATAGTTTAGTTCAAATGTTTTCATATTTACCTCCATTTTTTTGTATTATGAAATGTATTGCCTAACTTGTCAAATAATTTTTAAAAAATTTTTTTCAAGTGCCTGTTTCAAAATTACTGGTTTAAAAACTCCAGGAGCGTTTGAGGAAAACTCTAATAAAATTTGTCTGTAAAAAAAAAATAAAAAAGGGATATTACTTTTTTAAAAGTAATATCCGATATCCGATTTAGATTGATAGGGAACCTGATAAAAATTAAATTTTCATTAGGCCATTTGTTTTTGCTAAATGTAAATAAGCAAATGTATCATCGTCAAGATCAGAAAATATGTTTTCCATACCTATTCTATTATCAGGTAATAATTGAATTGATGAATTTCTATTTACTTGTTTAACAATTTGATAAGATGTATTTGTAATTCCATCACCATATGAACTACCATTTTCTCTAAATGTATGAGTAATTAAAAAATCATTAGAATTAATTTGATTTCTATTAAATGTAGAATGTATATCAGAAATTAATCTTCTAATTGATTGCGATGTTAAACCAAAATTTTCCATTAATTCAGATGTTTGAATACCTATTTCATTAGTAGAATTATATAACTCAGTATATAATAATTCTTGCCTTGTATTTGATCTTGATAAATAAGGCCTTAAACTATTAGGTACGTTATAAATACTTTCGGCAATTCTAGTTAATCTCTTAGTATCAGAATATCGTATAAGATTATCAAGAAATCTAAACCAAACAATTACTTTATCTACATTTAATGTAGTTAATGCTTGCCTAAATTCTATTGTACCTTTTTTAAATGGTGATGTATTGATTGCAACGAATTTACCATATCTTGAAAAGTCTGATAATGCTGTAGAGTTATTAATATAATTTTCTGTCATATGTGATGTACTACAGAAATCATTATTTGATCTTGATAATGGTAAAAACTTTTCAATATGCTTAAGGCCTTTTGAATATCGCAACATAACATCTTTTATTAATTCAAATTCCATTTCAGTATTATATTGAAATAACTCTTCTTTTAAAAAATAATCTCTCTCATTTATTGATGGTGAAAAGTTAATTGTATTATATCCATAATTACAAATATGACGTGATATTTTACTTGATTGATGTGCAATAGATTTATCAATTAATTCTGATTTATCTATTTCTAAGGCCTTATATGTTGAAATATGCATATGCATACCATTTTCTGAAGCAACAATAAAATCATTTTCTTTAAATAGTTTTAAAACATTATCTATATAATTCCATGCTCTAACATGATCAAATAGAATAGGGAAAACTATTTCTATTGCCACTGTTGCACTGCCATCGTACATAATACGTATACCATTGCATATAGCTTGGTTTGATTGTGCTATATCACAAGCCTTTTTTAGGGCCGCTTCTTTAGCTTCTCTTCTTTGCGATCTAGTAATATTAGGATTTTTAAGAAATTCTGTGGTTAATTCTATTTCAAGGCCAAAAGCTCTATTATTGAATTGATAACCATTATATAAGTCTTTTTTTATAAACATTGTATTTTTTCCTATAAAAGTTGAATTGTAATTAGTATATTTATAGCATTTTATGCAATGTATTGCAACAATAAAACGAACAATTTATAAAAAAAATGCCGCTTTTTTTATTTATTTTTTTTAAATAAAACGAACAATTTTAATTTTTTTTACGTCCAGAAAACTGCTGCTGGTAATCCGATCCGATTCAATCCGATCCGATCCGATCCGATAGTCCGATCCGAAGATTTACCTGGCTGCAGAAACAAACCGAACAATTGTTTAGTTTATTAAACCCCAGAACGATCCTGGCAGCAAAAATTACAGGAAAAAAAACCTGGGCAGCGAAAATAAACCGAACAATTTTGGCCCAGTCTTCTGGCTCCTGTAAAAAAATTTCCCCAGCTCGCTGCTGAGGCTATATAATCCGAACAAATATTCGGTTTGCACCAGAGGCCAGGTAAAAACAGGTAAAAAAAAAGGGCTGCACCAGCAGCCCTTGTTTATTTATTCCGAACAGATTAATTTTTAATTAATTCCCCTGAACCATTAATTAGTTTTGGAAAAAGTTTTTTAATTTCTTTTACTCTCTCCACTTCAGTTTTAGATTTATCAATTGTAATTTTATGAATTACTACTAATTGATCTAATCTTAACTCCTGCAGTTCGTAATGATCTAAACAGCCTTGAAATAAATTAGATTTCATAATGGTTAACCTCCTCTCTTGCTACTTCTTCTAATGCATACCAAGACAAAGCATTTAAAATTTGAGTTTCATTACCTTGACTATCCTCAACTCCTTTAAGTGCTAAATTAATTGTAGAAGCTACTTCCGTTTCTTTTACATCCCATCTTTTAAGACAGTTAAAATTAGAAATCATCTTATAAACTCCTTCGCCTAACTCATCAGCTTGATCATGAGCATAATCAAAAATATCTTTGATATTATCTCTAGCAAATTTGCAAGTATCATCATAATAAATAAAACCATTAAATCCACCACTTGCTCCGTGTTGATTATTAGTAATATCTGTGAGAGTTTGTTTTAACTCTTTTTCATCATCAATATTTAATTGTTTGATGACTTTCATTTTTAAATTATTATATTCCATTTTTAAATTTCTCCATTTTTTAGTTGACTATATTATATATATAGGCTATACATTGCCTAATGTCAATTAAAAAAAGGATTTTATTTTGAATAAATTATATATGGCTTATGGTTCTAATTTGAATTTAGGCCAAATGAAATATAGATGTCCAAAGGCTCGTCAGTTAGGTAGTTTTTATCTTCCTAATTATCAACTTGTATTCAGAGGTGTCGCAGATATTGAACCGACAAAAGACTCCGATTCATTACTACCAATTGGGATTTGGCAAATCACCGAAGAATGTGAAAAAGCTCTAGATATTTACGAAGGCGTTAACAGAGAGCTTTATAGAAAAGAATACATTAATGGTATTCTTACGTATCGAATGAACAGCACCGAAATTTATCCACCATCAAAAGATTATTTTACAAGTATTTTAGTTGGTTATAGTAATTTTGGTTTAGATACTTCCCATTTATTTGATGCGTTGGGGTGGTCACATTACGAAGACCAAGCCGATTACCAGTTCAGCGACCAGCTCCAGGCATAATAAACAAAATTGTTCGGATTAAACCAGGCTTCGGCCTGGTTTTTTTGTGCCCAGAAAAAAAAACGAACAATTGTTCGGCCGCCATAACCCCAGCCAGGTTCTGGGCAGCGTGATCCAGCAGCGTTTACGCTGCTATCCAGTATATAAACCGAACAATTGTTCGTCTGCAGCGTTATCCAGGGGAAAAGGGCCAGGACACCGAAGTGCACTGGCCAAGTTTTATATCTCAGGAGGAAATATAGCATTAATATATCACCGATTACCGATATGTCTAGTCCGATTTAGTCCGATAAAGTCCGATAAAGTCCGATTCCGATCCGATTCTGGTCCGATTGCCCTGGCAGCAGCACCGATTCCGAACAATTGTACGAGTTATTGAGTCCGATTAATAAACCGAACAATTTCTGCTGCAGCCAGTACGCCAGTAAAGTCCGATAATCCGAACAAATCACCGACTGCAGCTCCGACCAGTCCGATCATGCACCGATTTAAAAGTCCGAAGTCAGCGTCTAAGCACCGAAATGGGGTTATTTTTTGGGAGAGGCCTTTTTGACGCTACTTTTGCCTATCTTAACCTGAACATTTTCTTCTGGCGTTACGTTTCGCATACGCCCTTCAGCTAATGATTTAAATTCGTTAAGTTTTTCAAGGATTTGCTCACGATTTAAAACGTTCATGTCCTCGTGTAATATATGTTGTTTGTTAACAAGTAGTCCAGTCGCCTTCAAACGAAGCTCCTCAGCCCTAATTGCTTCACCGATACGACCACTCTGCCAAGCATCGTTACGCATCTTCAAAAGGTCACGCACCGACTTCTCGACAGTGACACCAAACTTTGCGTTAGCTTCCATACGCATCTCCTGATATCGCTCTTGGATAACAGGGTTACGCAAAAGCCGAACAGCATCTACAGATGGATTACTGTATCCTGCTTCTCGTGCCGATGCTGTTTGCGTTAAGTCCTTATAAAAAAACAAATCAAGAAACTTCTGTTGTTTAGAAGTCAATCTTTTCCAACCAGCTTTGGTTTGTTCTTTCGTTAATGGTTTTGCAACTTCTACCATTTATAACTCCTGGCATTTTAGTGATAAAAAATATAGGGGGAGGTGGTGGTTACTTACCACCCCCCTATACCCCCTATAGGGGGTAAGTCGTGGTAAGTTGGTAAGTAGCAATAAAATCAATGACTTACAACACATAACTAACTTACCATGACAAGATGTAACCATCGTAACCACTTTTCGATTATCGTAACAAAAACAGTAACTTAGATAGTTACCGACCAATCTACTTACCATCGTAACTTGGTAAGTGGTAAGTAGATTAGTCATTTTTCACCTCTTTCGTAACTACAATCAACACATAAATATGTACTATCTTTGTATGTAATAAACCAATCATCTTCTTTTAATTTATTACATTCTGGGCAACGTAATTTTTGTGAAAGAAGCAACTCTTCTTTTTTATCATATATTCTAAAGGTTAAATGTTTTAACGGAAATTGTATTACTTCACCCATAATATACCTTTAGCAATATTAAGAAGCATTGGCAACAGGATCGCCAACAAATTGTTCGTTTTGTGATTTTGCATATTTGACACATTCAAGATAGATATTATCCCAATGCTGTTCTTTCATACCATATGATTTCAATGCTTTTTTCATTACTCTTGTAGCTGTATCTGTCCACACAATAGCAATAGCCATAGCATATTTCCAGGCTCCAACTTCCATCTCGAACCTATCATTATCGACAGTTTGATTAGGACCAATCAAGTGACCAATCTCGTGCAAGGCAGAAACGTAGTATCCTGTGTTCTTTGTAGGTCTAATGGTAATACTGTTTCTAACCCTGTTAGCACAGTAAAAAGGCCTGTTATCGTCTAATGGCACATAGTTTACATTAATACCATTCTTAGCACATAATTCTTGAACGTGTAGTGCCATATCAATTCTTTTAACTAAAGTCATTTATTATCTCCTTTTTTGATATATACAATTCGTTTTGCTTGTCCAGCCGTCAAATTAAAATGTTCGGCTAAATCATCCATAGTAAACTTTTTATCTCTGATTACCTCTCTATGAACACCACCTTGTTTTTTACCATTGATGGTATTTTTATTTTCTTCCCAATATTGTTTTACATTATTCATAAATTCATCTGAAAACTTAGTCATTTTTATATTTATCCTTATATTCTTTTTTAGTTTCACAATGAGCACTACTCATAATCTTACAATATTCATCCCAATATGGACTACTCGGATCACAATCAATATTTTTTTTCTTTGAAATTTTATTGATTGCTGCAATTCTTAAATCTTGCCACGATTTTAATTTAAATCTTGGTGGCCAATCTCTAACAAACAAAGTTTTGATTTTCATAATTTTTCTCCTGAATTTAAAATTCCAGGGTACAAACATACGTAGACATATGTTTTTACCCCTCTGGTGGCTCTTAAAACGAGCCTTTTAATGATAATTGTGGATAATCTATAGATTTGGTTGCCAATGTTTAAGACAGATACAACCTTTTGCACAAAATATAAACTCAATATATAAATTACATCTAGGGTAAGTTTATATCGTGATCTATAGTTAAGACATATCCACTTGCCTATAATGGAAAAAGCATCTGTCACCCTATATTCCTAGTTTTTCTTGCAAAATATCAATTCTTTCATTAACTGCTTCATTCATATTTTTTAAACTGTTAAGTTTCTCATTTAAGATACTTGTCTGTTCATTCAATAGTTTAATTTGTTCATCCTGCTTTTTATCGACCATTTTAATGATATCTAAAAGTTCGTGATCTCTGTTAAGTAATTCAAGAATGATTTCAGCTTTTCTCTCATCTGAAGAGTTAAGAATTGTATCAATATTTTCTTGACCTTTATCAATTTCAATCATTATGCATTACCTCCTGACTTCATAATATGTAAACAATAACCAATTGGACATTCAAATTTACCCCAATCTAAATTAGCATTATAAATATCATTTACTTTTTTTTGAATTTTATTTATTTCAATTTTATCAACATCTCCATCAAGACAATCTTCTGCATCATCTTCAAAATGATACATTAAATTTTTTAAATAAAGTTCGTTAATAAATTTTTTAGCTTCATCAATATTCATTTGATTTCTCCATATAAAAATTAATAATATAATTTATATAGGCAATGGGTTTCCTTATGTCAATAAAAAAAATTAATTTATATTATCTCTTGCTGTTTGTGCTTGATATTCGCCACGACTCATTGGACCATTAACAGTTCCTAACCACTTACGACCACCTGCTGTTGAGAAACTATATTTATCTATTCTGCCCTCAGTAATAAGTTCTCTAACAATACCATCCAGCACTCGCTGCGACAAACCGAACAACTCTCTGGGAGCGTTAGAATCATCCATTCTTGGCATCAGCGAATCTGCACCCCCTTGTTGACAAAGAGCTTGACCATTATATTCACAATCACGAATCCAATTAAACAGAACATTTTTGCGTAAATCCCTGTTAGTTCCCATATTGAGATTTTCTATATCCTCAGTGCGATCAACCAGGAGGCCAGTATTTATATCTCGAACAAATCTTCGGATTGTCCTGTTCGCTGGACCATTTGACTTAACAACTGCTCCATCAAAGCAACGATTACGCTGGTAATCTATGTTCAGTTCCTTACAACGCTTCTTAGCCGATCCCTCATCTAACTGCCATAAAGTAAAGGCACACCGAACACCATCAACGAGTGCCGAAGTACCTCTAATCAAGTTCCGAGCTTGTTCTGGTGTTGTAATAACTGTATCATCTTTAACTTTGGTCATATGGTGACACATCATTATCGAAGCACCAGTCTCCGATCCCATCTTAGACATTAAACCAGTTAAAGCTGCTCCTGAAGCTGGATCAGAGTTCACATCTGCGTGAACAAAAGAAGCCAACGGATCAAAGATAACCAACTTTAAATTAGATATCTGTAATATCTGTTCATATATGCGTTCAAACTCTGATGAAGTCGTCAGTTCTCCGTGTACACTTTGCAATACTGGAAACACACCACCGACATTTGGCAATGATACAACTCTTAATTCATTCTCATAATGAAATCTTTTATTATCTGGATCAAGTCGTTCAATACGTCTATGCATCTCAGCTTCATCATCCTCTGCTGTAAACACCACTACATTACCAAACTCCGATACAGTACCACCGAAAGAGTTTTGCATTGGTGTTCCTGATGCTACCTTCATAGCTAAATCTAATGTTAACATACCTTTACCTGCATCTCCTGCAGCAGACAGTATAATCGGCACACCCATTGGAAATGTATCTTCAACAATAAACTTCTGTATGGGAGCACTACCAACAAATCTTGAGATCAGTAAACTGTCATCAAGTAGATTTATATTATGTTTCACAAACGTAGATGGTGTTTGCAGAAAATTATTAATATCAAAACCTTCTGTTACTGCATCTGCCACATCCCACCTTTCAGGCTTACCTCTTGGTGGTGTTAGTATTTTTACCGACCTTACACCTGCATTAAGAGATAACTCTTGAACAAGCTCTGCAACCTTTTTACCTGCTGTATCATTATCAGGCCACAGTATCAGTTCCTTACCTTGCAATGGTGAGAAGTCATATTGTGTTGCAGACTTCTTTGTGAGCATACCAGCTCCACCCATTGTACAAGTCGCTGTAAAGCCTTTCTCGTTTAAGACATCTGCACATTTCTCACCCTCAACCCAGATCACCTGGTCTGATGCTAAAATGTTCGGAATATTATACAATGGTCTTACATCTGGCATACGAGGATATGGATGTTCACCAGTAAACTGCCTAAATTCTTTTTTAGGTTTACCATGTGTATCAAGTATCGAATTACCAGCACCATCTCTAACAAGATACTTACGAACCGAACAAATTACTGTACCTTCTGCATTTACATATTTATGTTCTGCATCAAATGGAGTTCCTAAATCTATTTGACGTTTAACTGGATTTTCTGCTGGTCTATCTCGAACAAAACTTCTTGTTTCATCAAGATAATCTGCAAACATCTCTTTAATTTCTGGCAGTTTAAGATTGTTACCCTCCATTAGTATCTTTACAATACCTCCGATACCGACACCACCATTGAAGTCTTGTCCTTTCATAAAGTATGGGCTTCTTGGATTGATATCTATCTTGAGCGATTTGCCTTGCTCTCCACTCGTTGATCCGAGAGTGAACAAATCACCTCTAACAGTTCCATTTGGAAATGTATTACGAAGCATATCTATCTGCACTTGAGCAGGTACTTTCTTGCTTATTTGATCGACTAATTCTTTTGCTGAAATACTAGATTTAGTATTGTCAAAAGGTAATATACGCATTATATTTACTCCTATATACTCATTGTAGCCCAAGCAGCTCCCTCGCTGTTTGGGTTATTTATTACATTCCACACATTCCATCACACTCATCCAAAAAGTTCAACTGTCCTTTATCTTCTGCTGTAGATAAGTCAGCTTTCTCTAATGGTACACAGCTATTATGTACGAATTGTTCTTCTTTTGAATTACCAGAATTCCTAATTAAATGATCAACATTAATTGCTTCTTGCCAACCTTTAGGATCATAATCTCTTAAATAACGCCACTCATCATTCCTCTTGTATGGACAATATACACAAGCTGATCTAGGTAAATTTCTTTTTGGATAATGTTCTTCAAACCATTGTTGACATTGATATCTTTTTAAACCTTTTTCTAATAATGGATAACGATTAATAACCCATTTATCACGACTGTCTTTTACCCTCTGCATTTCATCAGTTGATATTCCTATCCATTGTTCAACTATTTTTTTAGTAATCTTTTGACCTTTTTCATAACCTAACAGTTGCCTATTCTTTTTTCTTATTGGATCAATTTTATATTGTTTAGTGCATTGTCTTTTACCGAACCCTGACTTTTGATGAAATGGCACAACACAAAAACTATAACCCCATTTTTCTTGACCACTTACAATACTGTCTTTTAAACTACCTTCTGAAACTATATGCACTGGAAATTGTAATTGTTTTACTAACCAATCTAAATGTTCATATACTTCATCAGGTTCATCCATTGTATCAGCAAAAATAGCACAATCAGGCATGGGAGTTATTTGACCTTTATCTGCCATCAAAGCCATTACACTTGATTGAACACCAGCACCAAGACTTAATATTCTTAAATCTGCATTAGGTATTTCTTTACTAAAACTAATCATTTCCAACAACTCACTTTAAATTCACAAAACTTACAAGCATAGTAATCAGAATTCGCTGCAATTCTTGGTAGTAAGTCATTGTTTTTACTTGCATTTAAAATATCCACAGCTTTATCACTTGTTTTCTGTGCAAGATTTAAATTAAACGGAACAAGTTCAAAATATATCTCACAGGTATTTTTGTTAATAACAGTAAACAATGCAGGATTGTCTGTCAAATTCATATAAGACTGGTACAAAGCAATCTGTGCTGCATATGTTTCATTGGTTTTCAATACACCTTTCCGAACAAATTCGTTGAAGCTCTTTTCATTTGCTGACTTGCACTCCCATAACATAGGATATTTAATATCATCTGGACCACCACATATTACACCATCTATATGACCTTTTATCTGATCATCTGCTATGGAGAAGCCAAACTGTTTACCATCTTTATCTGTGCTTCTTAAATCAAATCCTGCATTAACAATCCATCCGTGAGCCATATCTTCTATAACGTGACCAAACTGAAATATTCTATAGACCTTTGCACTAAACCCACTTCCAGGGTCTTGCTCTTTACCCATATACCTATACTGTATCTTTCTTGAACAAGCATCACCCAAGGAGGAAGCACCAAGATAAGTTCTCTTCTTTTCCTTGTCTTTCTGCTCTACAATACTCTCATCAATAAGATCAGATATTCTTTTCTTTGTTTTTTCCAAAGGGGAAATCTGCTTCTTTGTCTGAGATGTTGTATTTGAGCCAGATTGCTGCCAAATAAGTTTCGTCAACGTCATCACCAATATCCTTTAATTGTTGTATCTTCATTACCAAATATAAAATTGCCTGTTCATCTAGTTCAGATAGCTTTGTATTCCAACCTAACTGACCACAGATTTTAGCAACATCTTTTAATATATTACTGTTCATATTAACTCCTAATTCAATGAATTACTGGATCATTTTCATTCATCATTATCTTTTTTGTCCATCCTACTCCCTCTTCATCTCTCATAAAATAAACAGTAAACAACTCTGTACCCATATGAGATATTATTGCATGACCAGAATTAGTTATGTCATCATTTGTATCAAAAACTGTTTGTAGTTTGTAATCTAACTCAGAAAAAAAATTATCATCATCTATGTCTTTTTTTAATGCAGTAAAGAAGTTTACGTGAAGTATTCCTTCATCTGTATCTAACATCATTCGTACTTCAATAGCTGGCATCATGCGACATCCTTATTAATTATATTATATATCATTGCATCAATTCCTTGTTTATTCCAAAGATAATTTAAATGACAGGCTGCTCTATACTTTGTCCAAGAGAAATCAAACGGATTAATTGTAATACCTAAGTTACCTAACATTGCTCTTTGTTTTTCGCTAATCTTCTCATTCAACCATCTTTTACCTTTCTTAGAGCTATCACTATCTTCAATCTCTCTTAGAAAGTCGTCAGCAGATGCAATAGCTTGTTGTTTAGTTCCAATACTAACCATTCTTAACTTGCCACCAGAACGCTTTACAATACCACAAGACAGATCGCCAAGATCAGCAACGAGTGCAAAGCCATTAAAGCCTGTTGCAGATATACATTTTCCTGTACCAAATACATCTGTCCATCTAAACGGAGAACGATCAATTAAATCAATCTCTGTCATATTAAATTCTTCTAAATTAGTATCTTGGTTCTGACCAAACTCATAACCACAGATAGGACATTCTCGAACACCTAACGGCACAACTGATTGACATTCAGGACAAGACTTTTCTGGTGCTTGACCACTGCCATCAGCTTTACCACCATCAAGATTAACATCATCTTCCAATGATCCATGTGTCAACACAGATGTACCAAAGTCAAGAACAACACAATCAGTCTTAACTACATTTGGATGTTCATCAGGATCAATGGTACGAAGACCTCTGCCAATCATCTGCACCATAGTCGCTTTGTAAGAACAAGGTCTTGTTAATATAATACAGGACACAGGTGGTGCATCAAAACCTTCTGTCAACACAGCTACATTGACAACCACCTGGAGTTCTCCATTTGCCAAATCATTCAGCATATTAAAACGAACATTTTTATCTGTCTCTCCTGTAAGCACCTCTGCTTTGACATCTTGTTTAACAAACTCATCACATAAATCTTCAGCATGAGCTACAGTAGAACAAAACACTACTGTTTTACGATCTGATGCTTTAGCTCTCCATTCATCTACAACTCTTTGATTAATAGCTCGTTTATTCATAATACGAGCTACTTGATCCATATCGAAATCAACCACTGTCTTGCGAACATTTTGAAGTTCAGCACGTACACCCACGTCAATGACGTAGGTTTTTGGGGTGACAAGAAAACCCTCACGAATGAGTGTTGATATTTCGATCTGATGGGAGCAATTGGTGAAGACTTCACGCAAACCCTTCTTATCCCCACGATTAGGTGTAGCAGTGAAACCAACGATTTCAACATTTTCATTAGTTTGTTTAGCATGATTAATAATCCGTAAGTAGGTATCTGCAACAATATGATGGCTCTCATCAACGACAACCATATCCATTGGCTGCATATGTTGCAAATTGTTCGGTCTTGATAGCGTCTGAACCATAGAGAATACAGTATCGCCAGACCAATCTTTTGCTTCAGCATTGACAACGCTGGTAGATATGTTCGGATTAACTCTTTGAAACTTGCTCATATTCTGGTTAACAAGCTCATCTCTGTGCTGCAATACTAAAACTTTTCCATTGTTCTTATGTCGTTTACTAATCAAAGATGACAACATAATTGTTTTACCAGCTCCTGTTGGAGCAACAACAACAGTATTACTGTGCTTATCTAAAGCATCTATTGCAGAGCTAACAGCTATTTCTTGATAGGGTCTAAGTAGCATTACTCATTCCTATACTAATTCACTTGTGGATATATATTCTATCCAATCTTTATTAAGTTTTTCTAAATATTTGTTATCTGGAATATCAGTTTTTCTTTCTCTCCATGCATCATTTATCCAATTTACAGCATAAACACTGAAATCAGCTAATTGACTTCTATGACTAGCAGATGAAACACCAGTGCTATTACATATCTGAACACATTCATGTTCTTTGCCTTTAAGTCTATTTGCATAGCCTGTAGTTGGATTACCACCAAGTTCATAAAAAGGCATTGCATGATTTAGAAATATGGAATGGCAAATTTCAAAATTAAGTTTTTCAAACTTATCTGCATCACTAGGATGAAATCCAATCTCTTCCATATTAAGTTTAACTGCAAAATGAAGTTTAAACATTTCAAAAAAATGTTCTTTTAAATCTTGTATATGTTTACGTTTTTTAATTTTATTAAATCTATAAGCAATTTTTTCATAATTAGACATTATTCTATCTCCCATCTGTAAAATATTTGGTTATTTATTTTGAAACTCTTCTGAAAATTTTGTCACTATTTATTACCCTTTCTTTTATGTTTGTTTTATTATATCCACTACTAAAAACGTATTCTCTTCCATGCTGAGAACATAGGTATTTACCATGTTCTATAACTGTGGCTTCTTTGTTGCACTTATTACATTTATGTTTCATCATTCCATCTCCCATCTATAAAATATGTGATCATTAATACGAACAGTTCTTGTAAACTTCTCTGACCAGCTAGGTTTGACATAATGAGCATGATAGTGAGTAGCACCACTTGTGGTATCATAAAAATAACCACCCATTGTAACTTCTGCTATATCAATAGCAAACCCCCAAGATGTCATATTATTTATAATTTCAGGTTTACCATCACACCAAAAGCTAAATTGGCATTTATCTCGAATTGGGATATTCTCATTCCAGGTGTAGTAATATCCTTGTTTAACAACGTCACATACATCATTAGGATATCTATGATCATACACTCTATTCATAACAACTTGAGCCACAGCAACTTGACCAACCATTGGTTCACCTCTTGCTTCAAAGTAAATTGCCATAGCTAGGCACATAATTGATTCTATCATTATTCCCTCCTATAATGGTGGGGAGTTTTGCCTCCTATGTACTCCCCAAACATAGTCTAGCACACACGAGGGTGGTGTTGAGGCTAGAAACTAGGATTAATCTATTGGTGTAATTAGGCTATCACTTTTAATAACCATGTCATTTTTAACAAATCTTTTTTTGTTTAAATAACAATCCCACACTCTTGTTAAGATTATTGAATAATGATGAGATGATAAAGGTATCCTATCAATTTTCATTGTTTGAATATTAGATAAAGCCTGTCTAATTGGTGACAAAGAACCTAATGTTGAATAAATATCTAAATCATCAAAAAACTTTGAGATAATTTTATAATGACCTTTTTTATTAGCCATATAATACAAAGTTGCTAAATGAGATAATGGATATTTATTTTTCAATTTTCTACCAATTTTAATTGATTCTTCTAATAACTTAATATCAGTATCATTTTCATAAATTGCCTGTAAATCTTTGTTTTGAAGAGTACAGGTTCTGGTACTTGATTTACCCTCTTCCCACGCATTGATTAATCGCAGAACATTAGGAACTCTATCGTAGTAACGAATACCCATTATTTTAAATACATCACCAGCATTTCTGCTTACACCTGTATCTAAATTAAGAAAAAACTTTGGTTCTAAACCAAAATGAACACAAGAAGTAAAATTATTTTTTGATTGAAAACAGGCTTTTAATCTGTTTTGACCATCTTTTAAAAGACCATCATGTCCAAACTTTATGCTTTCTCCATTAAGTTCCCAATTATTATCGTGCATACTTTGTTTGTATAACTTAATTTTTGTTGGCTTATCATTTCTATTGCCAAGATTTAAGTTCGTTAAAATATACTCTGCTAACTCTGGAGTAAACGTAAATATAGTGTGAGTTAATGACTTGCTTTTCAACAAGTCATTAAATATTTTTTTATTATCTTTAATATTAACCATCATAATACCCTACTTAGCCCAATCAGGAACAGTATTATCTGATTGAGGTGCAACAGGTGTGCTAACATTAGTTGCCGCAGTAGCTGGTTGTGATTGATTAGGGCCAATATACCCATTCTGACCTACAGTTAATGGTGCAATCAATCTATTCTTGTCTGCATACCCATTCGTACCTTTTTCGATACCAATCTTAATGCATAACTGCATACCCCTAAGATCATCAATACCATTGATCTTTCTCTTCTCTTGAGCTTCAGGAGACATATCATTTGATTCGATACCTCTTGCACTCTCAATGATACCTCTCATCAGTTTAAGACCAATATCCTTTGCAACAGGAACATTCTTATCATTAAGTTTGTCACCATCAACAAATAGTCTGTGCCAAACTTTACGACCATCATAGTCACCACCAATAATGGTAAACTCTAACGGCAGCCATTTAGCTTTACTGCTTTGGCTTTTTAAAAAGAAAGTACCTCTTCCAAACTCTGAGATTTCAGTATCACCACCTTGCAGTTCCATAACTGCATAAGCGATTGTTTTATCAGGGATTAATTCAAAATCACCTGTCTTAGTATCGGATTCAATTTGATTGAAATCAAGCATTATCACCTCCATTGTTTTTAGCTAGATTAAAATTTAAAGTATTCTTAGGATCGTTACTATTACCATTAATTTTGTCAAGTAACTTACCTAAATGTGGTTCTTCTAGTAATTCTAATTTACCAGATCGGTCTTTGGCAGGATAATTCCATTCGTTAAGAGTTTGACATACAAAGGCTCTGTAAGGTGGTGTCTTCTCATCACCTTGCATAATAGCCATAGTAATAACCTCATCAACAATACCAGGAAGCTCCCTACCAGTCTTTGAACCCTCAATTTGGAGTTCATGTAATGGACGACCATACTCATCTACACGACTATCAAGGATGCCAACAAACACGACATTCTTATCTCTGATATGTTGTAGATGTGTTAACCAACCCATCATTTCTCTGCCTTGCATACCATAAGCAGCTCTTGTGTCTAATCGACCATTTGATGTTTTACAATCAGGTTGACTTTGACACCACTGAAAACACAAACGACCTGCTACTGTAATACTGTCAATAAAGATAGTATCATACTTAGATAACAATTCGTGTGGATTGCCATAGACTTGACAAACTGCATCATAGTTTGCTTGTGAGTATGCCTGATCTTCATTAACAGATGGATTTGGCCCACCTAAGAAACAAGCAAAACCTCGACACTCTTCCCAAGTTTTAGGACGGATAACATCAATAGGCCACCCACTAATTGCAGAGTCACCTGCTTCCAAATCCATAAACAAAGTTCTCTCAGAGTCGAGAGTACGAGCAAGAGTAGTCTTACCCACACCACTAGGGCCAACAACAACAATCTTGTGACCCCTTTTTTCTTTTAATCGGTCTTCTGCCGAAATAATATTTAATGCCATTATTCACTTCCTCCAAAAGTAATTTTAATACCACCATTACTAACAGTTCTAAAATTTCTTAGTTGTTCCTGTACGTCTGGTGTTGCATTGATAAACCTTGCTTCAGGCACAGTTACAGAAACTTTAGCATAGTGCTTGGCAAGGTCTGGTGTTAATGTATTAAGATAATTAAGAAGACCCTCTTGATCCCAAGAAGTTTTCTTTCTTACTTCTACCTTTACGTCTACATTACCATCTTTAAAGTTAGCAGTTCCAAAATCTTTACCATCATTAAAAAGAGATTTCTTTGCTTTCTCTAAATAAATATCTTCAAGAGATTTGTTAAACTCATCAAGATTTTGTTTTGCTTCTTCAAATTGTTTTGTTAAATATTCTTTCCTTTGCGACAAAGATTGTGCATCAGAAACATCAATAAAATTCATAGGATTAGCAGTATTTGCCATTTCATTTACCTCGTTATTTGTTAGACTAGAAATTCTAATATGGGAAATTCCCATAACAATGTCAACTATTTTTTTTAGAAATTTTTATATCTATGTTAAAAACAGCTTTCATTAATTTCATTTTTAGTTTGAAATCAGTGGTTTGCACACCTTTTGCATCTTCAACAATTTTTTCTTCTGTGCCATCTTCGTGTATCAAAGTGTAAGCAAAATCTGCAACGTAACGACATATTTTATAATTGTTAACTACTATTTCATATTTAACCTGGCGTTCTAAATCTTTGACAACACCAGCTAATGCCATTGATGCAAGTTGACCATAACGCTCTGCTTCCCATTTGGAATCAAATTTAAATCCCATAAACTCAGTTTTTTTAGCGTTATACTTATTGTACTTCCCATATCGTGTGGGATAGTGTATATTTTTTTTAAACATATCTTAGAAAGGATACTGTATATGGCATCAAATGAAAAGTGGAAAAGTGTTAGTGTAGACATCAACACTTATAAACGATTAAAAAAAATAGCTATGGATGAGGATCGTAAAGTTGGTCAACAGATTACTAACCTTGTCAAGAAAGAATATGAAGCAAGATATAGTAATGAAATTAAAGAATTAGGGATTGGTTCTGCCAATAAAATGTAATGAAAAAAGAAAGTTACATATACGCTTCACAAGAAACAGAGAATACTCCTATTATTATTAACATATTAGAACGTAACAAAGAACTTAAACACGATTTTCAACAATATGAAATAACGTCACATCAAGCTATGAAATTAGTTACAGAATTATTATTGATGTTAAAAAATAAAATTAAAGACTAACTTCTTCCATACGTTTACATAAACGCTCTGCTCTGTTTGGAACCTGCTTGTGCCACCTTGAACTACGCATTTGATTGGCACTTTCCTGCCAGTTTCCATCCATAACAGCTTGAATATGTTTTCTAAACTTGCTGTATCTTGGTCTGCCTAAATTAAACATCATGTTTGCTACAATCTGTTTTACTTCTTCTGGTAACTTATCCCAATCATCATAGACTTTTTTACAGTCTTGTATGACACTTTGTATATCTTGTTCAAAGAGTTCTGTAACTCTGTCCTCAGATATTTCTGCACCTAACTCTAAATCATACTCTGGCTCATCCTCTCTGCACAGATGGCCTATCCCACAAGTCTTTAATGAAAGATGATCGAGGTATGTTTCGTATTTGACCCCCTCATCAATAATGAGTTGATCTTTTAGTTTTGATATGTCCATTGTTACCTCTTTGCTTTTAAAGCATCCACTAATTCTCTTGTTTTAGGATTAGGAATGATAGCAGAACTTGCTGCTAAATTTGATTGTGGTTGCCCTACATTTATTTGTCCTAAATTAGAAACTAAATTAGGTTGTGATATATTTTGTTGTAATTGTGATAATTGATTATCATTATCATCTGATTGTTCAAAAGCTAATGATGGTGTGTTTTTAACTAAAGCACTAAGTTGTCTTGATGATTCGTTTACACCTTCTTGAATATTTTGTGTTGAAAATTGTCTTACCAAACTACCAAATACACTACCCATAACTTTTGCTCTTCTCTCAGGTGTCAAACCTTTTGATACCTTATAAGCATCTTGAACTTGTTCTAACGCTTCTTTGCTTGAAAACAATCTACCCACAATACCTATTCTTGCAATTTTTCCTATATTGCTCATAAAATTAGTTGCTATACTTTGTCCTACAAGACCTGAACCAGGTGTATCAGATGCTATAAGTTTTAATACTTTTGCAAAATCTCTAATGTTTTCACCTTTTTCTTTTCCAAAAATAATATTTAATTTTCCACCAGTTTTACCATCCATATCTAACAATCTTTTAGATAGTTGATCTAAATCTTTTGCTTTTCTTGTAACACCAATACCATCTAAAGTATCTTCTAAAAAACTAGCTCTTATTTTGTCGGTAGCCAAATCATCATTTTTAAAATAATTCATAACTCTAACTAAATCACTTGTAGGAGTTGTTTTTGAATTAACTAATAATACAGCTTCTTCAGGACTAAAATCACCAGTTATTCTTTTTGTTTCTAAATCTTTTAATTTTTTAATTAAACCTGAATTAACAACTGATTTTATTTGGTTGCTTGAATCTAATACTTTTTGCATATTGCTTAATATATTAGCATCCATATTGTTCAACATAGCTGTATCAACAATGTCATCATTTATATTTTTTAAACTTAAATCTTTAAATTTATTAGCAAACTCTTTTACTTTTGCATATTTAGCGACACCAAATAAGTCATCTCCAACTTTTCCTAAATTTTCTACTTGTTCAATAAATTTGTTCGGATTAAATTTTTTTGGATCAATTGAATCAAAACCAGTATTTTTTAAATGATGTCTAATCCAAACATTACCCATTCTTTGTTTTAGTTTATTAAATTCTGCATCATTGTTAATTGCTTTTCTTAAATTTTCAAAACCTTTAGGATTGTTTTTATCAATAGCTTTTAAAATTTGATTTTCAAAATCAATTGGTTTTTTACCTTCTCGTAAAGATGTAAGAATACTTTTAAAACCTAATGTTGACTCAACTTTATTAAATAAATTTATACCTTCTGCATAAGCCTTTCTTGATCCAGGCAATTCTTCTGCAGCTAAAATTAATTTATCTGCATCTGCTTGAGATAATTGTTTTGCACCAACTAAATCATCAACTAATGGTTTAATATTTTCTACATCTAATGTATTATCAAAAGTTTGTTTTATTTGTTTTACATAATCGGATAATCTTCCTGATCCTCCTATTGCATCTTTTAATAAAGCACCATTAGGTAACTCTATATTAGCTATTCCTAATTCCATATTTTTTAATGCTTTTCTTTGTTGGTATATTTCGCTAAAACTAACTTTTCTTTTTCCGTCTTTACCAACTCTTCCTGTGTTTTTTAAATTTTGAACTATAAATATAGCAGCATTTACTTGATCATCAGCAAATCCAGATGCAACAACTTGTCCTGCATCATCTATAACTAAGTTATATCTAGTCATCATATTTTCTGCTAATTCATCAATCGCTGTTGTCTCCAATATTTTTGATGAACCTGTAGCTGACTCAAATAAATTATTTAAATTTGCAAAATTTTGTTCAGATACTTCATCAAACGCTTTGAACGTATCATTTAATTGTTTAAATAAATCATCACTTACTCTTGAGTTTTTACTTAGTCCTTGACCTAAAACATTTGCACCATCAGATATATTTTTTTGTAATTCATCCATAGCTTGTTTTCTAGCTTTTCTATATTTAGCACCAGATTTTTTAGCCATTTTTAAAAACAAATCACCTGCTTCTCTGTTGTCTGCACTTTTTGCTTGATCAATAAAAGATTTATATTCATCTAATTTTGTTTTTAAAGCATCAAAGTTTTTAGCTAATCTTGGTGATTGTCCAAGAACTTCTTCCATAAGTGATTCAATTCTTTGTGATATTGGGCCAGTTCCAAGTTGTGCTTTACTTGGTTGAAAACCCATTTCCATGGCTTTACCTGCCATCTCTAATCTTTCTCCACCTTCTTTAATTATAGATGCTTTAGGAGTAAGAGCTCTAAATAATAAAAATGGAGTTCCAAAAACAAGCTCACCACCTGCAGCAAAAGCAGCTTCTTTACCTGCATCTTTTAATATTTCTTTAGCACTTTGATCTGAAACACCAGCCAATCCTTCAACAGCTTCTTCTGCTAATGAACCAGTAGCAGCTCCAGCTCCAGCTCCAATTGCTCCACCTATTAATGTTCCAAGACCTGGTGCAACTGCTGTTCCTAAAGCAGCACCTTTTAGTCCTCCAGCTACTGCTCCACCTAATTCTGGTACAATACCAGCTAAATCAACTAAATCATATCTACTAAACCCAGTTTCATCAATAATAACATTTTTATCTGTTTCTACACCGAATTTACTTGCACCACTTGGCGTTAAAGCAAATTGTCCAAGTCTATCTTGGATATAATCTTCAGCATTTAAACCAAATTTATTAAGAACTAATTCTTTTTCAGAGTCTTTTTCTGCACCTGATAATGCTAGTCTAAGTTTAGCATTTTTAATTCCACTTGTTCTGTCAAATGATTGTTCAAGTTCTTTTTTCTTTTTTTCATCTTGTTGGTTTAAAATCTTTTGTATTGAACGTAATTCTTGATTTGTAGGTTTATCTCCTGCAACTTCAAATTGTACCAACTCGCCACTTGGAGCTTCAACTTTTATAATAGCCATAATTAACTCTTGGGTAATTTATAAACTAATTGTCCACCTACAAGTTCAGGAATATAAGCAATAAAATCGTCTGTGTAATCTCCAGCTTTACCAAAATCTTCAAGCAATGGTTTACTAATTCCGCCTATTTGTCCTGAATTTGTTAATGCTTCAAGATATGATGTTTTTTGATCTCCATACATTTGTGCTCTTTTTGAAAAAATACTTTCAATACCCTCTATTGCACCTAATATTTCAGCAGTAGATTTAAAAGATATAAAATCTGTTTTACCTAAATTTTCTTCAATGATTGCAACATCTTTATCTGAAATAGCATTACCTGCTTCACCACCTGTCAGTAATTTTCTAAACTCAATTAAGAGTTTACCTGTTGCTCTTCTATATGCTTCTGTTTCATTCATTCCACTTTGTATGTCAGATTCTGGGTCTATCCCTTGAGAAACACCACCTTTAAACATACTACTAAGATTATTAAATATACCTTTATATCCAGTTGTTTCACCAGACATAGCAGCTTCTTTCATTATTTGAACAGTTTTTAAACCACCTTGTGCACCTTTATATTTACCATTAATTGATCTTAACAAACCTGTTGGATTTTGAATTCTAAATGTATCACTATCACCAACTTGTTGTGCTTGATATGTGACATCATCTTCTTTACTAAGACCAGGTATTTTAATAGTTTTTAATTCACCTAATTTACCTGAATCTTTAGCATCATTGTATGCTGCTTCTGCTAATGCGGCATCATTCTGTAAAGCTATTTCATTCAATGATTGTATTTCTTTTAATTTTTGCAATTCAAAAGATTTGTCTGTAGTATATTCCATTTTAGATATTTCAAATATCTTGTTTGCAATATCTTTGTTTCTAGCTACGAGTGCTTGTCTATCTCTTGCTCTTTCACTTAAAGCATATTTACCTGCAGCTAATTTACCAGCTTTTGCTTCTCTTTTAGCAGCGTCAAGTTTTGGTAATGCTTTTGTTCCAGCTTCACCAACTGCACTTAACATATTACCTACATTAAAACCTTTACCAGCTTTATTCTGCATAAGTGCTAAACCTAATGCCATAAGTGCACTTGACTTATCAACTTTACCAGAAACATCTATACCTGTTGCTTCGGCAAAATCTTTTTTATATTCAGCTAGAGTTCCCACTTTAGGTGTTTCTCCTAAAGCATTTTTATAAGCATCAATCCCAGCTTTTAACAAATTTGCTTCTGGTGAGTTTTCTTCTTCATCGCTATCTTTTTCTTTTTTATTAAGATCAATAAATTCTTCAGATGGCAATCCTTGATCTTCTGGTGCATCACCCTCTGGAATAATAGGGTCTTCTGCTTTAGTTTTTGAAGGAGCTATAATAGATGGATCAAACTCTTCATAGAAATCAAGAGGTTCACTTTCAATTTTATCAAATTTTTGTTTTTCTTTTTTTTGCTCTTCTAATTTACCTATTAACCTTTGTAATTCGTCACTTGGTGCAAATTTTTGATCAAAAGTATCTAAAGGAATACTACCCACACCCATAGTTCCACTAGGGTCTTGTTGTCTTGTTTGTGGAGCTAACTTTAATTGTGATTCTATTATATTTTGTGTTTCTTTATCAACACTACCAAATCCTGGTAAACCAAGAGTTCCTTCATAAGCTCTTACTCCTGTCTCACCTAAAATATCAAGTATTTCTCCAACACCACCTAAAGTTGCTGAACCTAATCCTTGAAATAATTGTTTTCCAAGACTTTTAGGTTGATTTGGTTGATCAAAAGAATATGGAAGATCACCAAGAGTTTTACTTAAACCCTTATTTGATCCCATATAATAAAAAGGGTCAAAAAAACTTGATTTTTTTTCAGCCATATTTACTTCCCATATGGAGCAACACCCTGTAGGGCTGTATAAGCACCTATACCTGCTAGGAACGGATTAGTTGCTGGTGTTACTGTAGATTGAAACGTACTTGCTATGTCAGAGCTTGGCATACCTGATAAGAAGCTAGACCCTAATTGAAGTCTTGTATAAGGCTCCATGATGTTTTGCATTTGATTTTGTCTATAAGAGTCAAGCATTTGTTGTTGATAGTTACGACCCATCTGACCTAAACTTGTAAGTGATCCTAAATCAGCACGGCCAAGCTCAGATGTTAATCTTCCTAAATCTCCAGTAGTGCCAGCAAAACGATTATAGACATCACCCAAACCTCCGAATTTACCACCAATATCTCCAAAACGAGTACCTACCTCTCCTAGTTGACTGCCTAATCGACCAGATAATTCTGTGCTACCAAGAAAATTCTTCATAGCATTTTGAAAACCACCAGATCGTAATCCACTTAATGTTCGTGCTTTTTGGTCTGCTGTGTTTCTAGCTAACTCTGCTTCTAATACAGCACTACGACCACTGCCACGACCTGCACCAACTCCTTGACCTCTACTTTGCAAACCACTTAAAAGTTTTTGTCTTCTTGTATTATAATCTCTGTCAATATCTTTCTCAGCTTGTTGTATAACTTGCTCTTGATATGGGTCAAAATACTTTTGTACACCTGTAGATGGATCAGATAAAGCACCTATACCTTTTGATATGGCTGTGCCTGCCGCACCTAATGGTGTCATAGCTGTTCCTAATGCTTGTTGTGCAGTTCCTAAAGAACCAAGACCTGCACCTACTTGATCTGATGCACTCTGTACAAATGGTGCATATGATCCAAACATTTGTGGTGCATAAGAAAAAGCCATCTGTTGTAATGGGTCTAATCCAGCTAATTTAAAATCAGGTAAATCTATTGGTTTATCAAGCAAACCTGGTGTTGTCTGACTTGCTCCATCAAACTGTCCAAATAAACTTTGAAGAAGACGTTTTTGCAGTCCTTCAAGATAAGGTGGTAAGCGTTTTACTTGTTCGACTGTTTGAACTGCCATTATGCCATCCTCTCTAAATTATTCATCATGTCATAGGCTTTTTGTATACCTAATCTTTGATTACCATTACCTAAACCCTTTACAGCATCTTTTGTCAATACAAACTCTCCAGCCGTTAACATAGCTGGCACATCATCTTTTGTACCAGAACCTTCTGATGGGTCTATTCCACCATCACGTCTAGGAAATTCCATCTCACCACCCATTGCAGCGTAAGTAATGCCACCTACTTGTCCACCTGGGCCACCACCACCAAAAGGTCTTTGCTCAAATCCATAAGGAGATTTCTCTTCTTCATCCCCTGATGCTAACAATTGTGCTAACAATCCTGCAGCTAAACCTTCTCCTATATTAGTATTTAAAAGTTTACCTACCATTGAATCTTCCAAACCTAAAGTTTGTGCAAACTCTCCTGAATATGTTTTTGGTTCAAATGGTGTTTTTGTTTGTACGTTTTGTTGACCAGAACCTTGAAGAGCATAATTTACTCCTTGACCACCAAATTTAGGATGACCAGATTGTTTTACTAATAAATCTTGAATAGGGTTGCTTTGTTGAGTTGTTGTTTTAGGTTTTGTTTGAGAGCCAATACCTTTCATAAGGAGGTCTTTTAACATATTTTCTGGCTTGTTTCCTTGTATAGCACCTAACAATAGACCACCTGCTGCAGAACTACCTAACCCTTTACTTAAACCAGGTGCAAAATAGTTTAATGCTATTGGAGCAACTTTTTTTAATATATCGCTTAATCCCATAACCTTATCCTAACTTATTTCTAAATAACTTACAACCAAATGTAAACGATTAGCTGTAGCTGCTGTTGCTTTTAATATTTCAGAGTCTTGTAAAACCAATGGTTGAGTCAACAACTCAACTGTTGTATTCGCACCAACAGCTTTTACTTTAAATAAACTAAATACTGCACTTGCTGTATCTGTAATAGTTAGTGTAATTGTATCTGCATTTCCACTGTCTTCTGATGCTAAGATAGATTTTATTATATTTGTAGAACCAACAGGTGTTGTCAACACAGTTGTTGCATTAGTTGTTGTTAAATCTACTTTGGCATTTTTATATGTATTAGGCATTATCCTGTAAACCAACCAAATGCTTGTGCATTATCTTCAACTGTGCTTTTTGTTTGTTGAGATATAAATAATTCTAATGCTCTTATCAAATCTTCTACATACTGTCTATCAATTTGTTCAGGTGGTTCAGGTAATCTTGGAGGTATGACAACTGACATTATCTTCTCCCATCTGGTCTAATATTGACTCTAGGCGTACCTAACTTCCATTTCATACCTGTTGCACTTGAGTCAACACGCAATGCAAAAGATCGACCTCTTGATCTTAAATCTATTTGATTTGTAAACAACTCTACAGGTGACGTTGCTGTTCTTGTTGCCGTGCCACTAGATGTATTGCCATAATCCTCACCAGGCTCGTTTCTTGCCTTGATTGTAAAGTTTGCCGCAGGTGTGCTTTGGTTAACAGAACCTTCAAATGTTAGATCAGGTATAACCTTTTGTATAAGCGTAAACTTGTCACCATCACCTATATCCATAGGAGATGACTCAATAAATGATGTCATAGCAGAGCCATCATCATCATATCCTGTCTCGTGATTGTATAAATAAGATGAACTTGCTGCTATAGGAAATGTTCGGATACCTCTGTCTATCCAAGCTGTTCTTGATAAACTACCAAAGTACCATATTTTTTGACCATAGTTATATACAACATACTTATCTACATCGCCTGTACCACCATTGTTTAATGAATTTGACTCTGATGGATAAAACCAAATAACTTCTGTAAACTCAGAATTAACACCTGCAATAACTTTGTCTGCTTGTTGACTGTTAAAATCAAGAAATACTTTATCTTTGACAGTACAAGGTAAAGTCTGCGTTCCACCAGCATATACATAAAAATTATCTTTACCCATCCAAAATACAAAATCTTGTGTGGCAACAGCAGCATGAGGACCCATAATAGTTATACCTGATGATATTTGCTCTATGCCGTAATATTCTGGATAACCAATATATCTTAAAGTATGTAAAGAAATATCAGTCCAAACAAGTATTTCACGTTTTGTTTTAACTGCTTGTATAAACTCAGAACCTGAACCAATACTTAAAAATCCTGCACTTGTAACTGCTGATACAGTATACTCTAACTCATTATCAAAAGATGAAAATCGTATTAAAAGAGGGTCTTGAGTATCTGTTGCATAAGTGTTTGCACCAAATGCAAATACATGACCTTGATCACTAACAAGAACTTGTTTTGCTACAGTAGGCACATTCTCTGCACCAGATATAGTGCTTAATTCTACTGCTCTTGTAGACAATCCATTAGTTTTATCCCAACGATATATCGCACCATCTCTAGGATTAATTAATAAATCTTCTCTAAAATTATCATGTGACCATGTTCGTATCTCACGAGTTGTACCACTCACTGCTGCAATACCCCAACCAGTAAAATCATCTGCTGATGACGCATTACCTACAGCAAGCCGAACAATTGTATCATCATCGTGAGCTACGGCTGTTGTACCACTATGACCTCTTGTAACAGTTAAGGTATTATCATCTGTCGTAGCTGACACAAGCATGAGTTCTTCATCAACTAATATAACATCGTTGGCTGTTGTAATACCTGTCTCATCGTCTACATCAACGGCTGTCTCACTGTTATCTAAGGCTTCGTTTAACTGTGTTGTCAAAGCACCTGCCGTTGTGCCACCAAATAGCCCTGCACCCCAACCAGTGCCACCTACTTGCGAGTCAAGACCAGTATTAATTTGGTAAGTAGCTGTAACAGAGCTACCTCCTCCAGTAGCATCACTGGTTGCGTTTGTAGAAACAGTTATAATATAACTATTGCCATCTGTTACAGTGGTTATTTGATGTTCTGCATTTAATATTGATGTTCCTAAACCACCTGTAGCATCTGCACCAGCTATTGTAACAAAATCACCTTCTGCTGCACCATGATTAATATCATTTATTGTAACTTGTTTTTCTGTTCCTGTTGTGTCATTTGTAACAATTGGGTCACTTGCTAAAGCATTTGTAAATGGTGAAGTTCCTCTTAATGGTGTTACATCATTAAATGTACCACCTTCTTCTATATAGTATTTAAGATGTGTA
>CAACVD010000209.1_pt1 | contig 27615 bp, 10 predicted proteins | sample 2381771 | NCBI WGS metagenome assembly CAACVD01 (sample SAMEA5211965, study PRJEB30684) | marine metagenome | biome: Marine; feature: Epipelagic; material: Water | collected 2015-10-15 | depth 15 m
ATAATCCTTCAGCAAACAATCGGCTGATAATGTATTCTTGAAAAATAGTATTTCCTGGCTGAATATGAACTATGGGTGGACGATACTTATATGGGTGGCGATTGGTCTTTATGTCTTTTCGTTTTTAAATAAGGTTGATACAAAACCAAAGAGAAAGAGAAGAAATAAGAAGAAGTAAAAACTCATTGGCACCATAATTTTTTCCGTGGCTAAAAACCCCCTTATTACCTTTTTAAAATTAATGAATACATACATACCTTTGTATGGTTTGTCGGAAAGACTCTAAATACTTATAAGATTATATTAAAAGGATGGTTGGAATTCACGAAGACACTATCTACCACATATATGCTGGAGATAAGTGTATATACAATTGTTTAAATCAAGAAGAGTTTGAAGATACATGGGAGATGTTGAAAGTGATGGTTGGTATATTAAAGACTGACTATAGTGAGAAGGATTTATCGTATGTAAGATTAAAGGGAAAGGTTGGATATGGTGGGCCAGGAAAGGTAATATACACAGAACCACACGGAGACGATTCTTATTGACAATCGCTATATAACATGTTATTATAATAATGAAGGTGATCATCATTTATGGCAAAAGGATTTAAAGTAAAAACAGTCGCACCAAAGCAAAAAGCTCCTGACTGGGACATTGATGCGATTAAAGCAAGAATGAAAGGTAAGAAGATCGTTTTCTGCCTTCCGGGTAGAGGATGTTCTTATATCTTTCTTAAGAACTTTGTACAACTTTGTTTTGACATGGTTCAGAATAATATGAGTATTCAGATATCTCAGGATTATTCATCAATGGTAAACTTTGCACGTTGTAAAGTATTAGGTGCAAATGTATTAAGAGGGCCAAACCAGAAACCTTGGGACGGGAAATTAGAGTATGACTATCAGTTATGGATTGATAGTGATATTGTATTTGACACTGGTAAGTTTTGGCAACTCTGCGATCTTGCATTCCCCGCAGAAGCAGTTGAAGATGAAACCAAGAAGAATGGAATTACTGCAGGATGGTATGCCACTGAAGATGGGCAAACTACCTCAGTTGCTCATTGGTTAGAAGAAGATGACTTCCGTAAGAACGGTGGAGTCATGAATCACGAAACTGTTGAGACAATGGGTAAGCGTAAGAAACCATTTACTGTTGATTACACTGGTTTTGGCTGGGTAATGATTGAGAATGGAGTCTTTGAGAAACTTGAGTATCCTTGGTTTGCTCCTCAAATGCAAATCTTTGAATCAGGTGAAGTACAGGACATGTGTGGTGAAGACGTTTCATTCTGTTTAGATGCACAGAAGGCAAACTATGAGATCTGGTGTGATCCTCGTATTCGTGTTGGACATGAGAAGACAAGGGTAATCTAATGGTCGTCGCGTTCTTCTCGATACTACTCATACTGTTTATTGTATTAGTATTCGTCACATATTATAATCCTCATCGTTAAATATCCGCAACTTCTCGTTTAATAACTTATGGCTTGTTTAATTTCTAACCTTCCTGCCTATGAAGTATGGGTGCGGAAGGAATACTTAACTGATCACCAAAGTGGTCATGGTGAATTCGTGAAAGGTGTCTGGGTTTCGGTTAAGTCGATTCCCGGACGTGCTTTTTATTTTGAGACATACTTACCAGAGTATGCTGCGATGTATGATAAATTACCAATATCCGCGTTCGTCTCGGATCCTGAGAAGCCATCCCCTGATATGGAACTGCATAATTTACAATTTTGGAATTGTATGGACTATGGGGTAGCAGTTGTACAGAAGCAATTCGTTGGTTCAATGCACTATGAGGTCTATACAAGAGACTATGGAACGCAAACGGGCACTTATATATGTACGATTGATAATTATCACCAAGACCCTGATGCGATTGACTACTCAACCAGTGAGAATCCATCAGAACATAAGTCTCATAACCTCATTGAACTCGACAATGGGCAATTTTGTTTGTATCCGAACAACAGAACCCGCATCTTTGACAACAGTTTGACTCCAGAGAAACCAAAAGACCCCGACTTCCGTGTTTCAACTGTATATTATCAGGTTGAAAACGGTCATGATCGTGATGGCCTTGGTAATGATGACAATTATTTCTGGAAAACAGCGAAAGAAAAATCACAACCGAAAGAACTCCCGAATTTTTAGTATAAATAAGTTAGATCAAGTACATTTTAATGCCTCAACAGCGGGTAAGTCAGAGTTTTAAGGACGTTAGTATGTCATTTGAGACTAATCCTCTCAATAATGACCTCATCGGTCTGAAAAATTCGAGTGCAATTGCTCGTTCGATAAGAAATATTGTTTTTACACAGCCTGGAGAGAAGTTTTTTAATCCAGAATTTGGTTCAAGAGTGTCAGAATCACTTTTTGAGAATGTAGATGAAGTATCTGCAATTGCAATTCGCGATGAAATAAGAAGTTCGATTATAAATTATGAACCAAGAGTGAAATTATTTGATGTTAGAGTCAATCCAAATCCGGATGCGAATGAAATGAACGTCACAGTCAAGTATGAGATCGTAGGAATCGATATTCCACCGCAACAATTAGATTTTGTGTTACTTCCAACTCGATAAATGTCACTTATAAATTTTACGAATCTGGATTTTAACCAGATTAAGACAACTCTTAGAGATTACTTACAAAGTAATTCGGATTTTACCGACTATGACTTTGAAGGATCTAACCTATCAACCATTTTAGACGTATTAGCATATAACACTTACATAACTTCATACAATGCAAACATGATATCGAATGAAGTATTCATCGATTCAGCAACTTTGCGTGAAAATGTAGTCGCATTAGCAAGAAATGTAGGATATTTACCAAGATCAAAGAAATCATCAAGAGCATTTGTAAACTTTTTTGTAGATTTATCAGATATTTCACCTGCACCAGCAAATTTAACTCTCAGAGCAGGCCCTATAGCAAGCACAGGTGGTCAATTTAACGGACAATCCTTTGTTTTTGGTATTCCAGAGGATGTAACAGTCTCTGTTATTGACGGAATTGCCGATTTTAACCTACTTGAAGTATTTGAAGGGTCTTATTTGAGTCAAACCTTTACATATTCTTCAAGAAATCCAAATCAAAAGTTTATCTTACCTAATAGTGGCATCGATTTAGATAGTTTAGTGGTTTCTGTGCGTCCTTCAGCTGACTCATCAGTATCTGTTAAGTATACAAAGCAAGAAAATCTGTTTACTGAGGATACAAATACAGTTGTAAATAGTAATTCTAACATTTATTTTGTTCATGAGGTAACTGGAGAGCAATATGAGTTAATATTTGGTGACGGTGTATTTGGAAAAGCACTGGAAGATGGGAATGTAATCGAAATAAGTTATATTGTAACATCAGGATCTGAAGGAAATGGTATAAACAGTTTTACTTTTTCTGGAAGTTTATATTATACGAGAAATTCTCTTCAAAATGCAGTCACAAGTGGCATTTCGCTATTATCATCTGTAGATTCATCAAGTGGTGGTGAAAGTATTGAGAGTGTAGAGTCTGTAAGAAGGTTTGCACCGCAAGTATATGCCACTCAGAACAGAGCTTTAAGTGCAAATGACTATGAAATACTAATTCCCAATAAAATTTACCCAGAAACTGAATCCATATCAGTTTTTGGTGGTGAAGATCTTGTTCCACCGCAATATGGAAAGGTTTTTATAAGTATAAAACCAAGAAATGGTGATTTTGTACCAAATTTAATTAAACAAAACATTAAAAGAGACTTAAAAAAGTATGCTGTTGCCGGAATCATTCCAGAAATACTTGATTTGAAGTATTTGTTTGTTGAAACAAGAAGTAATGTATACTATAACCCAAACTTAGCACCTAATTCTTCATTTGTATCATCAAAAATACAAAGGGATATTACTTCATACTCAGAGTCTTCAGATTTAAACCGTTATGGTGCAAGATTTAAGTATAGTAAGTTCTTAAAAGTGATCGATCAAAGTCATGAATCGGTAACATCCAATATTACTACAGTTGAAATGAGAAGAGACCTTAGATTAGCTGTTTCTGAGACTGCTGAGTATGCTGTTGACTTTGGAAATCAGTTTCATATCAAATCAATGAATGGATTTAACATTCGTTCAAGTGCTTTTCGTGTTTTAAACATTAATACAGATGTTTATTTGTTTGATGTTCCAAATTCAGATCAAAAAACAGGACAAATTGGATTATTCTCATTAAATGCAGGTACGTCCACACCAGTTATACAAAGAAGGAACATTGGTATTATTAAATATGAGACGGGAAGAATAACTTTAGATCCAATAAATATTGTATCAGGTAAAACTAAAGACAACGTTCAAATATTGGAAATATCAGTTGCTCCAGAATCAAATGATATTATCGGATTACAGGATCTTTATTTGCAACTAGATAGTAGTACAGTTGATATGGTTGTAGATGCTATTAGTTCTGGGTCAGATCCATCAGGTTCCAATTATACTATTACAACAAGTTATTCTAACGGAAACATCATAAGATAAGATGTCAGAAAAAAGAGTTAAGTTAAATCAAATCGTAAAAAATCAACTTCCCTCATATGTGAGAGATGATTTTCCATTGGTTGGTGAATTTTTATCACAATACTACGTTGGACAAGAATATCAAGGTGGGCCAGTTGATTTAATACAGAATATTGATTCTTATATAAAAGTAAGTGAAAATGGTAATACTACAAAATCAACTTCGACAACAAAATATGCAGGAATAACAACATCAACCATATTCGTTTCAAATACTAATGGGTTTCCTGATAATTATGGTTTAATTAAGATTAATGATGAAGTAATAACATATGAAACAAAGACAGATATAAGTTTCGTTAATTGTACTAGAGGTTTTAGTGGTATTACTTCTTATCGTAATCCATCAGATCCAGAAAATCTTGTTTTTTCTACATCTGTAGCTCAAAATCATGAAAAAAGCACAAAAGTTGATAACCTAAGTATTTTATTTTTAGATGAATTTCTTAAAAAGACAAAAAATCAATTTTTATATGGATTTCAAAAGGATTTAGATGAAAAATTAAATCAAGCTCAGTTTATAAGTCAATCCAAAGATTTTTATTCAACAAGAGGTACTGATGAGTCATTCAAAATACTCTTTGGTGCTTTATATGGCGAAAATGTTGAAGTTAATCGTCCGATAGACAATGTTATTTCACCTTCAAACGCAAATTACCGAGTTACAAGAGATTTAATTGTTGAAATTGATTCTGGTGATCCAGAAGACCTTTTAAATAAAACTTTATTCCAAGATTCGTTTGAAAATATATCAAAAGCATATGCTCCAATTAGTGCAGTTGAAAAAATATCAGTTGGAATACTTACTAACACTTACTACAAGGTAAGTCTTGATGGTTCATATAATCAGGGTGATGCCTCAACTGAATTGTTATACGGTCAGTTTTCAGAACACTCAAAAACTAAAATTATTGGGCAAGTTGGAATCGCACAAACATTCTTAGATGTTGATTCAACTCTTGGATTTCCAAATTCGGGAACTTTATCATTTTTATATAAAAGTGGTGAATCTGGTGTTTGTACATATTCAGATAAAACAATAAATCAATTTTTAGGAATTAACACAACTGGAATTGCAGCAACAATATCAGACAATACCTTTGTTGATCAAAATACTTTTGCATATGCAGCTGACGATGAATTTGAAGATGGAATAAGATTAAAAATTAGATCTGTTTTAAAAGATATACAAATTCCATCGGATACTTATTATCAAAAGAAAGGATCAAAAATAAAAATTAAATCTTTAGGTAAAATTGGTTCTGGATTTAAACAAAATAATTGGCTGTTTAATACAGCACAAAGTTATGTTGTAAAAACACTTGAAATTATTGATTCTGTTAATAATACGTATAAACTCGTTACAGAAGATGTTAATATTTTAAGAATTGGTGATAGAGTAACAACACATGAAACTTTTGCTTCGGGATCTCAATGGGGTGATAAAATTACTTCAAGTTTTGATCCTGCATCAAATAAAGAATATATTGTTACCGATGTATTTGATCAAAATACATGTTTGATTACTGGTACCGGTATTTCTGATCCCAGAAAAGTTACAAAAGTTACTCGTAGAATTTCAAAAATAGATTCTGATCTTCATCTTAATTTAAATAAATTTACTGCTAATATTCAAAATGTTTATCTTAAACCTGATATTGGAACTGTAAATGGTATTCCTTATTATGGGCCTTATCATGAACATGAAGGTAAAAGAATGGTTGGGTCACAACATGTTTCTTATCCACATGATTACATAATACCAAATCCAGATTCAAATAAAATTTTAATTGCATCTTCTTCTTTACCATTTACAGGAGTTACTAAATTAAATCCTAAATTTCAGAAATTTACTTTTAGTGGCACATATAATTTAAATGACGAAGAAATAATAATTACCGATCAAGTTGATCATAATTATTTTACTGGAGATGCTGTTTATTATACACCGGAAAAAACAAAAGTTGTTAATACTTTACCTGATGGTACAGTAATTGTACAAGAGTTTATAGCAAGTCAAATTTTTGATGAAGGTTTATATTTTGTAAAGAGGATTGATGCTAACAAAGTTAAATTTGCAAAAAGTCAATCAGATATAAACAGTAACACATTTGTTAAAGTAAAAACTCCAAATAGTGTTGATACTGTAACAATAACATCAAACGATATTGAAAAGTATGAATTTAATGGAAAAGTAATTGAGCCTCAAAAACTTTTTAGAGAAGTTTCAACACCAATATCGGATGGACATATTCATGAAACAACTCCGGGATTTACTGGTGTATTAGTAAATGGTGTAGAGGTTTTAAATTATAAATCAAAGAATGTAGTCTATCACGGAACTTTAGATTCGATTGATGTTTTAAGTGGTGGTGAAGAATACGATGTAATAAATCCACCACTCCTATCAATTACGGATAATGTTGGTTCAGGGGCCACAGGAACATGTTCTGTTAAAGGATCATTCAAAGAGATAAGAGTTTTAGACTCTGGATTCGATTATATTGAAGAACCAGTTATAAAGATTACCGGTGGTAACGGAAATAATGCAAATGCAGTTGCTAAATTAAATACAGTTCAACATGAAGTAATTTTTAATGGTGATGGTGTTGGATTGGGAACAATATTTGATTCTAGTGGAGCTGGGATAGGAACCACAGTTCCAAATGGTAAACCAGACTCAATAGGGTTTAGTACCTATCATAAGTTTAGAACAGGTGAGAGAGTCATATACGACCCTCTGGGAGGAGTTCCCGTATTAGGTTTATCCACAGATGCAACTTACTATGTTTCTAGTCAGAGTGAGTATTCAATCAAATTACACCCCACATATGATGAGGCTGTAAGTGGAGTTGGCACTATATCTCTTACCAAACCATTTGGTAATGGTGTTCAATTATTTAAATCACTTAACGGAAAGGCCATACTCAGTTCTGTTGTATTAATTGATAAAGGAAGTGGTTATGAAAACAAGGAAAGAACATGTAATTCGACTGGTATCAATACTTCTTTAAATTCAATTAATATAACAGATCATGATTATAAAAACGGTGAGATAGTAAGATACTCATTTGACGGAACTGCGGTAGATGGACTATCTACTTCTTTGGATTACTATGTTACAGTTGTTGATAAAAATACATTTAAATTATCAAATGTAGGAGTAGGCACAACTGCTAATAGTTTTTACTTTGATACAAAACAATATAATAATTTTAGAAGTGTTGGATTAGGAACACATAAATTTAATTATCCACCAATTAATGTAGAAGTAATAGGTAAAGTTGGATTATCTTCTATTGCGGGAAAAACTTATGAAGCTGTTGTTCAACCGATTGTAAGAGGCGAAATAACTGCAATTAATTTAACTAATACTGGCGTTGGTTATGGTGCATCAGAGATACTTAATTTCAATAGAAAACCAGAAGTAGATTTATACTCTGGAAAAGATGCTGTCATAACACCAGTAGTTGCAAATGGTAGAATAGTTGATGTTAGTGTTAGTTATGGAGGAACTGATTACAATTCACCACCTGATTTAGTTGTATTGGGTATTGGTTCAGATGCTAAGTTAACTCCTGAATTAAATTCTTCAGGCAATATAATTTCTGTTAATATTCAAAGTAGTGGAGTTGGATATGGAGTTTCTAGTACTTTTGTTAGAATTGATTCTGCAGGAAGTGGGGTTAAAGTTGAACCATCAATTCAAAAGTGGACAGTAAATGAAGTTGCCAAAAATTTACTTAATTTAAATGATGATGACGTATTTATTAGTAAACCAGTTAATTCTGATTATGGATTACAGTGCTCTTATGCTTATGCTCCTAGAAATTTAAGAAAAATATCTTATGCTTCAGCTTCAGATGGAACTATACTATATGGTAAAAAAGATTTAAAATTATTAAATGGTGTTGAATCCGACAACGACTCTCATTCTCCAATTTTAGGTTATGCATATGATGGTCATCCAATATATGGCCCTTTCGGATTTATTAATAAAACTGGTGGTAACGTTGTTCAATTAGCATCGGGATATGTTGATGAATCTATAAAAAAAGAAAATAGACCACCAACAAGCGTATTTCCTCCTGAATTTTTTGTAGAGGACTTTACATATAAACCATCAAATAATGATAGTGTTTTAGATGAAAATAATGGTAGATTTTGTGTAACACCAGAGTATCCAAATGGCACATATGCTTATTTTGCCACTTTTGATACAACTGCTGCTTCCGATGGTATATTTAAAAACTTCAAAAAACCAAAATTTCCATATTTAATTGGTGATAGTTATAATTCAAAACCCAATAAATTTAATTTTTTAAGATCATCGAGCCAAGAATATTATGATCTTAAAGAATCTAATTGCGTTAGAAATACATACCCATATTCTTTAAATAAAGATTTTAGCGGATATGATTATTTCTTACAATCCAATAATTATGTCGCTCAAGATTCTTCTATAGATTTTGCTGAAAAAGGTGGTGTAACAAATGTTGGTATTTTATCAGAGGGAATAAATTATCAAGTAAATGATACAGTAGTTTTTGATGATAGTATTGAGTCATCATTCAAAGCAACTGCGAAAGTAAGTAAAATATCCGGCCCAGATATTTCTGAAGTTAGTTACTCAAGTTTAACTAGATCGAATATTGAATTTTATCCAGCAGGAAAAGAATTATTTGTTGGTATAGCATCAACAAGTTTAGAATTAAAAAATAACACTTTAGTTAATGTTGGAGGATTATCCACAACTGATGCAAATCTCAAAGGATCTTATAATATTGGTATAAGTTCTAATAAACTTGAATTAACACAAGACGTTAGTGCTCCTATTTCAACTGATGATGATTTTATATCATTTTTCCCTGTTCGAGGTAATTTAAAATCAGTAAGAGAAAATGATGTATTTAAAGTTGGTGTTGGTACAGAACAAATTAAAGTCTTAAATGTAGATGAGATATCAAAAAGAATAAGAGTTTTAAGAAGACATAATAATACGACTGGAGTATCTCATACAGCATCTGTGGTTCTAGAGGAATTACCAAGAAGTTTCTCATTTAATACTGGAGTTACTACCACTTATGTCTCTAGAAGAAATAGGGAATATTATTTTAACCCACAAGAAGCAGTTGGAATCTCAACACCAGCAGACGTAGCTGCAGTTGGAGTTGGAACATTTAGACAGATATCAAATCCCGGTGCAGGAAAAACTCAAATATTCATTCCATCAAGAGCAATATATTTACCAGATCATGGATTACAAACTGGAGATATAGTTACTTATCAACTTAACGCTACAAATGAAACTGCGTTCAATGTTAAGTTTCAACGTGCTGTTCCCGCAAATGATGAAACATTATTTCAAAATGCACCATTATTTGTGGGAAAAATATCAAATGACTTTATTGGACTTTCAACTGTCAAAATTGGTATAGGAAGCACAGGTGGATTTATTGGTTTAGGTGCAACCATAAGTGATATAGCTGGTCTTGGAACTCAAGGTTTACTATATTTCTTGAATACTGGTATTGGAACTAATCACAGTTTAAAAACTCAATATCCAGTTATCAGTGGTGATATCAAACGAAATTTTGTAAGTGTAGTTGGAACAGCAACACATGGTTTATTAAACAATGATACAGTAATAATTAATGCTAGTTCAGGACTTTCTACAACTGTAACAGTAAAATATAATGTTGCAAATAGAAAAACAATATTTAATCCACTTTCATTTAATGACTCTGGTATAACATCTGCTACTTCATCAACAGGTATTCCAAACACAATTAATATTGCAGATCATGGATTAATTACAGGTCAAAAAGTTATTCATACTTTTAGTGGGTCAGAGAGTTCTTTAACAAATAACAAAGAATATTATGTTTATGTTATTGATAGTGATAAATTATCTCTTGTCGAAAATTCATATGAAGTTACTAAACCAAAGCCTGATTTTGTAAAAGTTGCAATAACAACTGCTGGCACTCTATCTCCAATCAATCCATCAATTAAATTATTCAGAGGGTCTACTGTTAATTTTGATTTATCAGATTCCTCTCTATCATATATTCAAAATACATCAAGTCTACCAGCTTTTAATTTTAAATTATATAAAGATAATCAATTTACACAGGAATATGAAACAAATGGAACAAGTAATGTTTTTGAAGTAACTAACACAGGCACTGTTGGTGTTACAGCTGATGCTAAATTAACTTTAAAAATAAACGATATTAGTCCAAATCTTTTATATTACAAATTAAATGCAATCACAACAACAGAGAACAAATTAGAAAATAAAGAAATTGTTGTTGATGATGAAGTCGATTTAAATAATCAATTAATTATTCAAGATAGTAAGTATAGTGGTACGTTTAAAATAACCTCAACTGGTTCTACAACATTTACCTATGATATAGATTCGACACCCGAAGCGTCATCATTTACATCATCTGATTCAAAATTAAAATATTCAACAATATCAACTACGGGTTATGGTGGTGTAAAAGAGATCGCTGTGATTGATGGTGGCGGTGGATACTTAGAAGTTCCCGGTATTACCACCGTAACATCAAACGTTGGTAGTGGAGTAGTTTTAGAATCATTCAGTTCTAGCATCGGTAAAGTTACAAAGACAACTTTAGAAAATATAGGATTCGATTATCCATCTGATTCAACTTTACAACCAGAACTTATATTCCCCCAAGTTTTAAGAATAACACCTCTGACCGGATTTAAATCAATCGGTATAACTTCTTTAGGTAAGGGATATATTCAAACTCCAAGTTTAGTAGTTCTTGATGGAGTAACTAAAAAACAAATTACAGATATTGATTTAAGATATAGATCTGATGAATTATTTGTTGAGATATTGAAGAATAGTGAGTCTATGAACGCAGCTACTCCGACTATTATCCCAACAGGTAATTCAAATGGAATTAGAGTTTCAAACTTAGTTTATGATAATGACGGTCAACATGTGACTGCAACAATTAAAAATGCATTCAGTGGTGTTGTTGGTTATTCAGGAACATATATCGATCCCTTCCCATTTACTGTTGGTGATAAAGTTTTAGTTGAAAATGCAAGTGTTGGTGTTGGTTCAACAGCCTCTGGTTTTAATTCTGTAGGATATGATTATGCTCGATTTGAAATAACTGAGGTAACTCCAAATTATGGGGGAATTGGAACTGTTAAGTACGATATGTCTAATTACTTATCCAAAAATGTTGATTATCCCGGAATATTTGATTCAGTTAACTCAGTGTGTACATTGATACCCGATAAGTGGTTCCCTCAATTTGATATTGAATTACAACCTAATAAATTTAGAAAGGGTGATGAGGTAGAAAGTTTTGATTCATCAGGAACTCAAATAAAAGGAACAGTATTTGATTGGAGTAATTCTAGTAAGTATCTTACCGTTGAAAGTAATAGAGAATTTGAGAAAGGTAAGTTGATTGAACAAGTTAGATTTAGAGGAGAGAGAGTTGGTGGTAAAACATATGCTTCACCAACTGGTGCAAAAGGATTAATCAAAGAAATAATTAAATTTGAAGGAAAATACAATTTAGATTATTTTTCAATTGTTGAAAATGGTTGGGAATATAATACTGGATTTTTAAATAACGAATTACAAAGAGTTCATGATAATGATTATTATCACGCTTTTTCATATGCAATCAAATCAAGAGTTCAAGTTAAAGAGTGGGAAGATATAGTTGGATCTCTTAATCATACAGCTGGATTTAAAAAATTTAGTGACTTACAAGTTGAATCTGATAAACTTTCAACATCATCTAATAAACTATCATCTATTGATCCTACAAAGAGTGTTGTAACTACTTTAGTTGATTTAATTGGAGTGGAAAGTTTAAACACCGTATATGATTTTGATCTAGTAACAGAAAATTATTTACAAGGAGTTGAAAAACCATTCTCAGATGAAATAAACTTCCAGACAAGACTCATTACAGATTACTCAGAATCTGTATCAAACCGAGTTGTTCAAATAGATGACATTAGTGGAATATTTAATAACAATGCAAGATCAACTCCTTATGCAGATGTTTATCGTAATGCATTAACTGACGGAAGAACACAAATGTTCTTTGCTCTTGTTTCTGATAGATTATTCACTGGTGAAAGACAATTTTCAATAATAAACACTTTACATGATACTGGTAGAGGGCAGACAATGCTTAATCAGTATGGTGACATGGAAACTGTTTTAGACTTGGGATCATTTGATTATGCAATTGAAGGTAATGAATCTGTTTTAAGATATTATCCAAATAAATTTAAACTTAATAATTACAACGTTGTTTTATGGTCTTATCAAATTGATACTCAAAAACTTGGAATATCAACTGATACTGTATCATGTGGTAGCACAACCATTCCGGGGGCACCTACTAACCCTACAACAGGTCTAAATGGATCTTTGATTAGTATTGCCACAACTGCTGTTACAATCGCTGGAGGGGCAGCAGGGACTGTATTTACACTAGGTGGTATAGGTACAAATATATCAGGTCATAGATCAGCTAAAGTATTAATGAGTGTTGAAGCGGGTGGTGGTACATTAAATGGAAGTGTTGAATATGATCAAGTAAGTTTAATTCATGATGGTACAAATGTAGGATTCCAAGAATATGGTCAATTAACAATCCATTCAGTTGATGCATATTCATCTACAAGTAACATAGGAACTTACTTCCCATTCATGGATGGTAATGATCTTGTTCTTTCATATACACCTGATGTTGGTATGACAACCGCATTTATCAATGCTGTAGCAATTGGTATTGCAACAGAGGGTTATATTGGAATTGGTTCTTATGATTTCTCATATGCAGAAATGTCTGCTCAGTCAACAGGCATCAGTTCAAGTGCAACACCTATCCCAGTAGGTATTGCAAGTTATAGTAATGAGTATGATGCTGCTTATTGTATTGTTCAAATCGCAGATAAGTTGAATGGTAGTTATGAATTAGCTGAAGTCGTTATGATAGATGATTATGATGGATCTGATCCCGAAAATATAATGTTAACTGAATATGGAAATGTGAAAGTAGGAACAGCATTTGCTGGATTGGGAACTATAAGCGCAAGAAGAACTGGCGCAGATGATGAAATTACTGAATTAACATTTGTTCCAAATGCAGGTATAGGAGTTTCAATCACTACATTCCTTAATGCACTAAGACCTGAAGAAAACACATCACTATTACCTGCAGAAGCTTATAGAGAAGTTGGTGGAGAGGCAGTTAAAGATTTACAAAATGCATCACTTGAAAGTGGATTTGCAATTTATGAAGGAACTGAAGTATCAATCAAGAAAAAGTTTGCACTTGAAAATAATGGAAATCCAATATTCAAAAAACCATATGATGGTTCGAGTTCTAATATAATCGATTTAACAAACAATACAATAACTGTTCCAAATCATTTCTTTACTACAGGTCAAAAAGTTAACTATTCTGCTGGTGCTGGTACATCAATTGGTATAAGCACTGCACCATTTAGTATGCCATCATCAGTCTTTATCATAAAGAAAGGTGAAGATAAGGTTCAAGTAGCACTCACTGCAGAAAATGCATTAAAACAAATTGCATTACCTATTGGACTATCAACAGTTGGTATTGGAACATCTCACACATTTACTGCGATTGATGCAAATCAAAAGGTATTAGTTGCGATTGATAATGCAATACAATCACCAATTGCTGGAACATCAGTAACCACAATGATTTCTGAAAAAACAAACATAGGTGATGATGTCGTATTCTTTACTGGTATTACATCATTCTTTGGTGCAGATTATGTAAGAGTTGGGGCTGGAGATACACAAGAAATAATGAAGATTATATCTGTTGGTGTAGGATCAACAAATGCGATGAAAGTGAGAAGAGGGTGGTTAGGAACAACCATTGCAGGATTTAGCACTGGTGATTTAGTTGAAAAAATTAGAGGTAATTATAATATTGTAGAAAATGAAATTAACTTTACTGAAGCACCAGCTGGTGGAAATCCAATCAGTTCGACAACTAATCCTCCGGATGAAAGAGACTTTGTTGGTATTACAACATCATCGAGTTTCCAAGGCAGAGTATTCACGAGAACAGGTGTAACTGGTGGATCGAATGAAACTTATACTGACAATTACCTATTTGACGATTTAACTCAATCATTTAATGGGTTAACAAAAGACTTTAATTTAACACATACTAAAGGAACTTCGATCACCGGTCTTGCAACTAATAATGCTTTAATTCTTATTAACGGTATTTTACAGGCTCCGGGATCAAATGCAGACTTTACACTTTCAGAACCGTCTGGAACTCAATTATCATGGACAGGTGCTGGAATAGTTACAGCAACAAGAGATCCAAACAACTCATCAATTCCTGTTGGTGGACTTATCGTTTCTGTTGGATCTACAAGAGGATTTGGATATCAACCATTAGTATCTGCTGGTGGAACAGTTGGTATCGGAACAACAACCGGTCAAGTGTTATTTGTATCAATTGGTAATACTGGTTCTGGTTATAGATCTGGTATACAAACAACAGTCAATGTGGCTATTCAGACAGAAAGATTTGATGGTGCTGGTGTTTTCAATGTAGGTATTGCTACACCAGTTGACGGTCATGTAAACTCAGTATTCATAACAACTGACAGAACACTTTACATTCCAAGAGATATATCAAATGTAGGTTACACATCTATCACAGGTCTTACTACTGTTACTACATCAACAGCACACGGATTATCTGTTGGTAATGAAATAGTATTATCAGGCATTGCATTCACTTGTGATTATGCTCCAGCTGTCGGAGTTCAAAGTGCCATCTATACTAATACAACTGGTATAATGACTGTTACTACTTCTGCTGCTCATGGATTATCAGTTTCAGGTAAGAGTAGTGATGTATTACTAACTGGACTTGGATTTACTTGTGCTTTAGATAATGGTGGAGCACTTCATTACTATCCTCGTGCAAACTCAGTATCTAATCCACATGGTGGAGATCCAATCTATTGTGGAACACCAGTTACTGGTGTAGCAAGTGCAACTCAATTTACTATAAATGCTGGCATATCTACAGTTCCAACTTTCTATGTTTCTGGTGGTAGTGCTCAACCAGTGTTAATTGCACCTAGAGCAAATAATAATTCTGCAAGTAAACAGGATGTGGGATTTGATGGTTCTACTGTATTAAGAGTTCTTAGTGGAACTGAATTTGAAGTAAACACAGGTATATCAACAAGACCACATAATTACGCAAGATGTGGTAAAGTCAATCAACTTATGAAAGTTGTAATTGATGATCCATTATCATATAGTGACATACCACTTGTTTATAGTGGAAGTAGTCCCGGTATTGGTGGAACAGAAGCAAGAGCTGATGTTGTTGTAAGTCAGGGATCTACAATTATTGACTTTAAGATTACAAATCTTGGATATGGTTATGGTGTAAATCATATAGTAACCTTACCATTAGCAGGTATAGATACATATTTCTCATCAGTGGGTATTCCAACCACTGCAAGTGCAAATTATGAAGAGTTGGAATTAACAATAAAAGAAATTGATAGTGATCAATTTACGGGATGGGCAGTTGGTCAACTACAAGTTCTTGATAACTTCTCAAATCTATTTGATGGAACAAGAAGAACTTTCCCAATATCAGTTGGTGGTGACGCATTATCTATTCAATCAAGACCCGGATCTTTAGTTAAAGTTGAAGATACACTCTTTGTATTTGTAAATGATATTCTACAAATACCCGGTGAAGCATATTCATTCCCCGGTGGAGCAACAATTACATTTGATGAGGCACCAAAAGCAGAAGATACTCTTAAGGTTTTATTCTATAGAGGAACTGGTGGTGCTGATGTCGTTGACCGAGATGTAATTGCAACTGTTAAAGTTGGAGATACTCTTACTCTCGGATATCATGATACCTTAGATCAAAAAGATTGGTTACAAGAAAATGGAAGAAGTGTGGTTGAAATAACATCATCTAATTCTGTTGATACAAATGCATATAATGGGCCTGGTGTTTATGAAGATACTAGAGAAAAGAGACCAGTCAAGTGGACAAAACAAACTGAAGATTTATTCATTGAAGGTAAGATTGTTAGTAAGAGTCGTGAATTATATGATGGAAGAATATTCCCAACTACAAACCTAATACAATCTGTTGGTGTCGGTACAACTATTGCTTACTTAAGTAATCTAAGACCATTCTTTAATGCTAAAAATGAAAACTTAGTTAATACCGATTTCCAGAAAGATATTGTCATCTTTAATAATGCTGAAAGAGTTGCTGCTGCTGCAACTGCTGTTGTATCTGCTGCAGGAACAATTACATCAGTCGTTATATCTGATGGTGGTAAGGGATATACAAGTGTTCCTACAGTCACAATACAGAATCCAGTAGGACTCGGAACAACTGCTCGTGCTGAAGCCACTGCAACTATTGCAAATGGATCTGTATCGGCAATCACTGTTGGTGTTCAATCTGGTATTGGATATACAGGAACTAATCCCCCTGTTGTATTAATAGGTGCTCAACCAACTCTTACTGAATCTAATACTGTCGTATCATTTACTGGTGATAGTGGTGTAATTAGTGGTATTGCTATTACAACTGTTGGTGGTATTACTCATCCTACAATTCAATTAGATTTGGTTATACCTTATGATTCTGATTTAAGAAATTCTAATATCACACAAGGTGGAACAAATGGTATTACAACCTCTCATCTAGATGTTGGAGATTACTTTATAATCAAGAACTCAAATGTTGGTTTTGCAATGTCATCTATGGATTATAATGATGATAGTATAGTTGGTATTGGATCAACTCATATAGATAATGTATATCGTGTGGCTGCTGTCTCAGGAGTCACAACAGACGCAGTTGGATTTGGTCAAACTGCGATAACTAGAGTAATTGTGAGTGTTGCTAACACTTCTGGACTCGTTGGACTAGCAAATAGTGAATACTATGGTGATTATAGTTTTGGTAAAATAGTCATGTCTGACCGTAATGTTTCTCGTGCTTACACAATAAATACCTCTAATGGTATCGCTGGAATCGAGACTGGTGTTATATTAACAAGAAAATCTTCCTTAAAAGTAGGAAGTTATACCACATAAATAAATAAAAAATCTAAATAAATGTCTGCCATAATAACTGATCAGATAAGAATATTAAATGCGAAGAATTTTGTAGCTGGAGTGTCTTCATCGTCTAATTCTTATTATACTTTTGTTGGTTTGACTGAGCCTACAAAAATTCAAGCAACATGGAATAATAATCCCCCTGCACCTATTGATAGTTTTAATGATCAAAATGATTATTATGATACAATGATTGCCTTAAAAAAGGTAACAGCGAGTGATGTAAAACAAGTAGTAAGAAAGAATAGTTGGACTTCTGGAACAACATATGATTATTATAGACCAGACTATAGTATTAACAATCCACCAAAGAATGGACAAGGAACTACATTATATAATGCAACTTTTTACATAATTAACACTGATTTTAGAGTTTATATTTGTTTGGAAAATGGTACATCTCCAGAAAATCCAGATGGAAAACCATCTCTTGATGAACCAACATTTACAGATTTAGAACCAAAAGCAGCTGGTTCGAGTGGCGATGGATATATTTGGAAATATCTTTATACTGTTAAACCATCAGAACTTGTTAAGTTTGATTCTACAGAGTATATGCCAGTTCCCTCTGATTGGTCAACTGGAACTGATAATTCTGCAGTAAGAGATAACGCAGTTGATGGTGGTATTAAAGTTGTTGTTGTTCAAAATCGTGGTGTTGGATTGGGAACTGCAAATAGAACTTACACAAGAGTTCCGATTAAAGGCGATGGTAGTGGTGCTGAGTGCACTGTAACTGTTAATGCAGATCAACAAGTTGGGTCTGTTGTGGTGACAAATCAAGGATCTGGATATACTTTCGGAACTGTTGATATTGTTGCTGGTGGATTACCAAGACCAGATTCATATCCACAACTAGATGTAATAGTTCCTCCACAAGGTGGGCATGGAAAAGATATCTATAAAGAATTGGGAGCATCTAATGCTTTAGTATATTCTCGCATTGAAAATGATTCGGAAAATCCTGATTTTATAACTGGTAATGAAATTTCTAGGATAGGTCTTATTGAAAATCCGCAAGCATTTGGGTCTTCATCTATATTAAGTTTGGATAAAGCAAGTGCAGCCTACGCTTTAAGATTAGTTGGAACTGGATATAGCAGTGCAACTTTTACCACTGATTCTATAATCACACAAACAACTGGAACTGGAGTTACTGCAATTGGTAAAGTTCTTGGATACGATCAAACAACAGGAGTATTAAAATATTGGCAAGATCGCACAATGGCAGGATTTACCACGGTTGGTGTTGGAACAACTGCTCCAATACATGGGTTCAATGCAGATAGATTTACTGCTGATATTTCTGATGGAGGTAGTTTTAATATTGTTCCTAACAATGGATCAAATACTTTAGCAATCAACACTTCTTTTAGCGGTCTATCAACCTCAATAAATAATAAGACATACTATCTTGGTCAAACATTTACTAATGGTGTATCCAACCCAGAGGTTAAAAAATACTCTGGTAATATAATTTACGTTGATCATCGACCAGCCATTACTCGTTCTTCTAATCAAAAAGAAGATATAAAAATCATATTGCAATTCTAATCACTCATGGCACAATCCACCAATCTAAATGTATCGCCGTATTTTGACGATTTTAATGCAGATGATAACTATTATAAAGTATTGTTTAAACCGGGATTACCGGTTCAAGCAAGAGAACTAACTGGTTTACAATCAATATTACAAAATCAAATTGCAAAATTTGGTCAACATGTTTTTAAAGAAGGTGCGAAGGTAATACCCGGAAACACAACATATTTCACGGATTATAGTTGTGTAGAATTAAATAATGAATATCTTGGAATTACTGTACAATCATACATTGAGCAATTACTAAATCGTAAAATAGTTGGACTGACATCAGGTGTAACTGCAACTATTGTAAAAATTTTAAGTTCAACAGATTCAGAAAGAGATAATTTAACACTATACATTAAATATGACTCATCAGGAGTAACTAACTCAAATTCAACTTTTATTGATGGTGAGTTATTTGCTGCAGATGTGGATATCGTTTCAGGGCCAGAAAATAGTTCATTTATAGCAACTGGTGAAGCATTCGCATCAGCAATATCTACTAATGCAACATCAACTGCTGCTTCATTTTCCGTATCCGAGGGAGTTTATTTTGTTAGAGGCACTTTCGTTAATGTCCCAACACAAACACTTTTACTAAGCCAATATTCAAATACTCCTACAGGTAGAATTGGATTAAGACTTTTAGAGGAAACAATAAATTCAGACGAAGATGAAACTTTAACAGATAATTCAAAAGGTTTTAATAACTATGCTGCTCCGGGTGCAGATCGTCTTAAAATAACTTGTTCTTTATTTTTTAAAGGTATTGATGACTTAAATGATGATGATTTTATTGAACTTGCATCTGTAAGGAATGGTGAATTAAGAAATAGACTTACATCTTCGGATTATAATTTACTTGATGATGAGTTAGCTCGAAGAACTTTTGCAGAATCTGGAGATTATACAACAAGACCTTTTTCAGTAAGTGTTAGAGAATCTTTAAATGATCAACTTGGAAATAACGGTGTCTATAGTGAAGGTCAGTCAACAGAGGGTGGTTTAATAGCTGATGAAGATTTAGCATTATTTCAAGTATCATCAGGTAAGGCATTTGTAAGGGGTTATGAAATTGAAAAAATAAATTCAAGTTATCTAGATGTTTTAAAACCAAGAACTTCTAAAACATTAAAAGGTAAAAGAATAAATTATAATACCGGTGCAACTCTCAGATTAAATAATATAAAAGGATCGCCAGAAGTTGGTATTGGAAATACATTTGTTGTTAGTTTAAGGGATCAAAGACATATTGGTTTGCCAGTAAATTCAGGAATAGCTACTGGAAAGGAAATAGGTTTTGCTAGAGTTTATGATTTTGCCTTAGAATCTGGATCATACAATGCGACAAATGGAAATATTAATGAGTATGATGTTTCTTTATATGATGTCCAAACATTTACTGATGTTACTTTAAATACGAATCATACACTCTCAACTCCAGTTTTTGTTGAAGGTAAATTTAGTGGTGCTACAGGATTTTTAAGATCATCAGTATCAAATAGCACATCATTAACTTTATATGAGACACAAGGTGATATCATACCTAATGAACCACTTATTTTTAATGGTATAGAAAATGGTAGAGTTGCGTTAGCAATAACATCTTTTGGTGTATCCGACGTTAAATCACTTTTTGCTGGCCCAACATTAGGATTAGATGGAAATGTTGGAGCTGCACAAAGTTTTGTAAGTGATGTAGTGCAGAGAGATCAATTTATATTTGGAAATGCAGTTATAACAGAGGTTAATGGATCAACTGGTTTGAGCACAGTTACAAGCTCAAATTCACAGTTCCCCGGTAAACTTAAAGTGGGAAATTTATTGAGTTTTGGTGGTTTAGATAGTGATTTAAAATCTATAGTACGAATTACTGAAGTAGGAACAAGTAGTATTTCTGTGACAGGAGTTGCAACTGTTACTGGTGTTAATGAAGGTCAATTACCAAAACAAGGAACAACTGGTGTGACTACATCATCCACTGGTGGTAATTTCTTTAATGCATCTGATCTAACATTGATAACAACTCCAATTGAAAAATCTGATGATAATAGTTTGTTTACACAGTTACCAAAAGATAATATATCAGATGTTGACATATCAAATGCAACTTTAAATATAAGAAAAACATTTGATGTGACTATTGATGCATCTAATAATCAAATGAGTGCTGCTGTTTCTGCCGGAACTAATGAAACATTTTTACCTTTTGATGAAGAGAGATATTCGTTAGTAAGAAAATACGATGGAGTTACTGAAGTTTTAACATCAGATAAATTTACATTCACTAATGGAAACGGATCATTACAAATTGAAAATGTTGGATCTGATCTATCAGCTGATCAAGGAGCAACTTTAGTTGCCACACTTGCAAAAACAAATCCAAAAGCCAAAGTAAAAAGAAAACAGAGAGTAAACACCCTTAATATTACAAAATCAAGAATTGAAGGGTCTGGGACAGGTGGAACAACTCTTAATGATGGATTGGAGTTTGGTAGTTTTCCTTTTGGAACTCGTGTACAAGACAAAAAAATATCATTAAACACTCCAGATGTTCTAAAAGTATTAGGTATATTTGAATCGACCAATACAAGTGATGCTTCTGCACCAAAAATTACTTTATCATCCATAAACAGTGCTGCAGGTAAAACAACAGATATGATAATTGGTGAAAAAGTTCGTGGAAATACAACTGGTGCAATAGGTATATACGCTGAAAGAATAAGTGATACACAAATATCCTTTGTGCCTTTAAATGAAACTGATTTGAAAGAAAATGAAACTGTTACATTCTTAGAATCAAATATTCAAGCTGTTGTTAATACTATTGATGTTCCTAGTAGAAGTGTCACATTTAACTATAAATTTAATAGTGGACAAAATCTTTCCTTTTATGATTATGGATTCATACAAAGAGACAAAGATGCTGATCCTCCAAGTAAAAGATTAAAAGTATACTTTACAAATGCATATTTTGAATCTTCAGATGATGGTGATGTTACAGTTAAAAATTCTTACGATAGTTTTGATTACAATGACGATATTCAAACAGTTGATGGAGTAAGAAACACTGATATTATTGACATAAGACCAAGAGTTTCAAATTACTCTGTATCTGAAAGCACTAGATCACCACTTGAATTTTTAGGAAGAACATTTAACTCATCAGGTAGTTCTGCTTCAAATATCCTTGCTTCAGACGAGTCTATGCTTGTAGACTTTTCATTCTTCTTAGGAAGAGTAGATAAAATTTACTTAACAAAATATGGTTCATTAATTGTGTCTCAAGGAACACCGGGAGAGGATCCAGATAAACCAGTTCCGATTGATGATTCATTAGAAATAGCAGAGATAAAATTACCTGCATACTTATATGATGTATCCGATGCTAAATTATCCTTCTTAAAGCATAAAAGATATCGAATGAAAGATATCCGCAAACTAGAAGAAAGAATTAAAAATTTAGAATATTACACGTCACTATCATTATTAGAGACAACAACTGCAAATTTATTTGTTACTGATGAAAATGGATTAAATAAATTTAAATCTGGATTCTTTGTTGATAATTTTACTTCATTCACTCCGCAAGAGGAATCAATAAAGATTAAAAACAGTATTGATAGTTTCCAAAAAGAAGTTAGACCATCTCATTATACGAATGCTATAGATTTGCAGTTAGGGCCTGTTGAAGGACAAAATAATATATTTAATGGTGCAGATCCAGAGGGAACTAATATTAAAAAAACTGGTAATATAATCAGTCTAGATTATGATGAAACGGTATATTTAAGTCAACCATTTGGAACTAGATCTGAAAGTGTAACTCCATTTATACTTAATTTCTGGACTGGATCATTAGATTTGACTCCAGCATCTGACACTTGGGTTGACACAGTTAGATTAGATCCAAAAATTATTCCAACTGAGGGAAATTTTTCAAGTGTGGTTGCTGAAGCTGAACAGAGAGGATTTGATCCTCAAACTGGTTTAACAGATACCGTTTGGGGTGGTTGGCAAACTGTTTGGACAGGGGTGGAGCAAACTTCTCATATTCATACCAGAAACAGAACTGTCATGGGAAGAAGGAGTGGTAGACGAGCTCTTTTCCGTGAAACACGAGAAGTGGGTACAATAACAAGAACAGATGTAGGAACTTCTACCAGACAGGGAACAAGAGAATTAATTACGGAAACGTTTGATCAAGAATCTCTTGGAGATAGAACAATAAGTAAAGAGGCGATCACTATAATGAGATCGAGAAACATTACTTTTGAAGGTAAAGGTTTCAAACCACAATCAAAATTGTTTGCGTTCTTCGATGGTATTAATGTAACTAAATATTGTTTCCCTAAACTTATTGAAATATCAATGAAGTCTGGTGTATTTCAAGTTGGAGAAACTATAACAGGGACAATTCAAACAAACTTTACAGGAAACAGAACAAAAACTGTAAAGTTTAGAGTTGCAAATTCAAATCATAAAGAAGGGCCATTTAATGCACCAACAAGGGTATATGTCAAGAATCCATATACAACCAGCACAGCAGTTTCCGCATTAGAAACATACTCAGGTACTCCCGGATTTGTTCAGTTAACTGGAGCATCTGCATCTATAATACCATCTTCATACTCATCAACATCAACAACTTTAAACGTAGATTTGGTTTCATTAGCGGAGCAACCACAAGGAGATTTCTTTGGTAACGTTGAAAGTGGAATGACACTGAAAGGAGGGACATCGGGTGCTGAAGCTGAAGTAGCAGATGTAAGATTAATCTCTGATTATGCTTCTTCACTACAAGGAAGTTTCTTCATACCAGATCCAAATGTTGATGTGAATCCTAAATTTGAAACTGGTAAAAAGGAATTTGTTCTCATAGATGACGATCAAAACAGATCATCTGAGGCCTCAACTTTTGCTACTGATACTTTTGAATCATCTGGTATAATTGAGACTGTCCAAGAAAATATATTATCGGTTAGAAATGCAAAAGTTGAAACAGTAAGTGTCTCTGAATCAAGAGAGGCAAGGAGATCAGAGACAACTCGTGTTGATAGAACCATATCAAGAAGATTTCTTAGAATGGCAAGAAGATGCGATCCGCTTGCTCAGTCTTTCTTTGTAAATGAAAATAGTGGTATATTTTTAACAAGTTGTGAAGTTTATTTTGAAACTGTAGATGATGGAGGTATCCCTGTTCAACTTGACATTAGAACAATGAAATTGGGAACACCAACTCAAGAAGTTCTTCCATTTTCTCAAATCAATTTAGATCCTGATCAAATATCAACTTCTACCAACGGAACTGTTGCAACCAAATTTACTTTTAAATCACCAGTTTATCTGTCACCGGGAACTGAATATTGTATATGTATGTTATCTTCATCAGCTAAATATAGAGTCTTTATATCAAGGGTTGGTGAGAATGATTTAGTAACTGATGAGTTTGTTTCAAATCAACCTACTTTAGGATCATTATTCAAGTCACAAAACGCATCAACATGGGAACCAAGTCAATGGGAAGATTTAAAGTTTGTTTTAAATAGAGCAGAATTTGTCTCTCAAGGAACGATTGAGATCTATAACCCCATATTATCTGAAGGTAACAAACAGATTCCAGCATTGATGCCTGATTCTATAAATCCAATATCTAAAAAAATTAGAATTGGTATATCATCAGCATTTACTGGCAAAGCAAATGATGTTCATCCAAATATTGGTAATACTATATCTCAAGATAATTCAGAGGCGACAGGTAATTTAGTTGCAACAGCAGGTATTGCCACTGGAACATTAACTGTTTCAAGAGTTGGTTTGGGTTATACTCCAGCAAATGGAACCGCTGATGGTAGTGGAAAAACTGTTACAGGTGTGGCTCTTACAACAGTGACTGGTAGTGGTCGAGATGCACAAGCAACTGTAGTTTATAATGTTGGATCAGTTGTATCTGCAACCATAACAAATGGTGGAGAAGGATACACTGTTGGTGATGTTTTAGGAATAACAACAAGTTTAGGTATCAATGCAAGATTAACAGTTGCATCCATTGGTAGCACAAGTGAATTAATATTGGATAATGTTCAAGGTGAATTTGCAGTTGGTTCTGGAAACTTACTGTTTGCAGGTGCTGTGGCAGGTGTTACAAGTGCAATAACTGGTGCTGGTGGAGATACAGGTGCTTCAATTCCAACAAGTGGTATAACAACAGTGAGTGATGGTCTTCATATCCTTGTTAATCACAAAAATCATGGAATGCATCATATTAATGATAGAGTTACAATCTCTGGTGTTGAGGGTGATGTTACACCACAAAAACTTACTGTTTCATATGCTAACAATTCAACTGCTGCGATAACAGTCGATAGCGTTGGAATATTTACATCTTTTGAAAATGTTGCTGTGGCTGCAACTAACCCCGGTTACATTAAAATAAGAGATGAAATAATCAAGTACACAGGAACTTCTGGTAATACATTAACTGGAATTACAAGACAACAAGATTCAACTCTTGGTAAAAATTATATTATTGGAGATTTAGTTACTAAGTATGAATTAAGTGGTGTTTCGCTACGTAGAATTAATTTAACTCACAATTTTAGTGATGTCACAGATTCAAATCCATTTACACTAGACTCTTATAAGGTAAAACTTGATATGGGTGCTAATGGTATTGGAAGGAGCACAACGACAGCAGCTAGTTTCCCACCACGTCTATTTTTAGATCAATCTAAATCTACAGGTGGTGTAAATATCAAGGCAACACAAAATATGCCTTTCCAATTAATTACACCAATAGTTCAGAATGTTACAGTTCCGGGAACCAGTTTAAGTGCAACAATCAAAACCGTAAGTGGAACAAGCATTAATGATGGATCAGGATCTGGTGCTGATATACCGTTCACCGTTCAAGAGACTGAAGACGTGGCATTAAATGAAATAAATTATCTTAACTCACCAAGAATAATTGCATCGAGAGTTAATGAAACTAATAACTCCAGTATTACAGTTCTTCCCGGTGATAGATCGTTTAACATGAGTTTGAATTTAAATTCAGATAATACTTTATTATCACCCGTTATTGATACGGAAAGAATAACTGCAGTTTTGACATCAAACCGTATTGATAAACTTGTTTCAAACTTCGCTACTGATAGTCGTGTGGATACATTAGAGGATGATCCTTCATCCACTCAGTATATTTCTAAAGAAAATATTCTAGAAACATCAGCAACATCAATTAAAATAATTGTTGATGCTCATGTAAACGATTATAGTGATGTGAGAGCATTTTATGCCATATCTCAAACCCCCGGAACTGATCCAATATTTGTTCCATTCCCCGGTTTTGAAAATTTAAATGAAAGGGGTCAAATTATTTCTGTTGAAAATAGTAATGGAAAACCTGATGTATTAGTTCCATCATCTCAAATAAGAGGATTTCATGCAGATGATCTTCAATATAAAGAGTTGACATTTACAGCAAATGATCTTCAAGCGTTTAAATCGTTTAGAATTAAATTTGTAATGACATCAATTAACCAGGCTTACGTTCCTAGAATTGCAAGTCTTAAAGTTATAGCTCTTGCATAATGGAATTTATTAAAGTAAAAGATAATGAACATTTGATAAAAAATACTAAATCAAATTTCATTGTAAATACAAACAAATCTGAATATGATGAGTACATCGCTCGTCGCAAACTTAAACAGAGTGAAAAAAATAAAGTTGACAATCTTGAAAGAGATATATCAACTCTTAGGAATGAAATTACTGAAATCAAAGATATGTTAAGGAGTTTGGTAAATGGCAACTAAAAAAATTACATTCGATCCAGAGGCAGGAGTCGCATACCCATGCGATTTAATTATGAATGTTGGTGCTGATTTCAGTGCAACTTTTAATGTTGTTGATACAGCAAATACTGGATTTAATTTTTCTACAACAAACTCAGTAGGTGTCAATACAGTAAGTGGATGGACTGGATCATCTCAGATGACAAAAAGCACGGCGATTGGATCAACTGCTTTTCCTGTGGCAACTTTCACAGTGGGTATTGATACGACAGCATCAAGTGGATATGGCCTAACAGTATCTTTAGGTTCGACAGACACTAGAAGTGTTAAAGCGGGTAGATATGTATATGATGTTTTAGTTGGATCTGGTGCGACAGTGTATAGAATTATAGACGGAAACATCCTTGTAAGGGGTGGTGTATCTTCTGCACCCTAAATATTGATAGAGGTATAGTATAAATGGCTCA
>CAACVD010000210.1_pt1 | contig 27578 bp, 40 predicted proteins | sample 2381771 | NCBI WGS metagenome assembly CAACVD01 (sample SAMEA5211965, study PRJEB30684) | marine metagenome | biome: Marine; feature: Epipelagic; material: Water | collected 2015-10-15 | depth 15 m
GATACATGCACAAAAAGTTTGGTCATATAATGGTGCAATACAAATAAACAATTCAAAAACGAAATACAAAAATTCATCAAATATTTGTGAACGTTTTATATTTACTCAAAAGAACAAGTGAATTTTAATCAGCATAAATACAACAAATTGAAAGATGCAGCTGACAACATCACGTCAAACAATGGTGATGGTGATGACTTGTTGCATGAATGTTTGTTGGTGTTGTGTGAAAAAGGTGAAGAATTTGTGAATGAATTGATTGAAAAAAAAGCATTGCAATTTTATTGTGTGCGTATAATGTTGAACATGTACAATTCAAAGACATCAAAATATCATTACAAATATCGATTTGAAAAAAAGTTCATGTTTGAATTTTTGTATTGGGACGGTGTCGAAGATTATGCACCAACAAACAAGAACGTTTTAACACCAACAATTCAAGAATTGCGAAATCAAATTCACAATCAATTCATTGACGATTGTGTTGAACAAATGCATGAAATACTAAACGAATTGTATTGGTACGATGCTGAGTTGTTCAAGTTATACAAGTTTGGTTCTAACAATGGAAAACGTTGGACACTAAATTCATTGGCACAAAAAACAGGTATTTCACGAACATCAATATTTGACACAACAAATCGTGTCATGAAATACATTACAAAAAGAATGAAAGAAGAAACAAAATTTTTGAACTATGAAATATAATCCACGGGATCCCGTGAACAAGATTTTTGTCAAAGCGTACAACTTTGCAATTGCGTTGTTTTTTCATGTCATTGATGGATGCAAAAAAGTGACAAAAGACAAAGAAATCAAACGTCTTGCAAAATGTGTAAAATGTAAACATTCAGAAAATAAATGGTTTGAATGTGATTTGTGTGGTTGTGCAATCAACGAAAAAATAAAATGGAGAAGTGAAAAATGCCCAATTGAAAAATGGTAAAATTATCAACAGACCAAATTGAAAGATTCAAGACAATTTGGCCAAACATAAAAAGCGGAAAAGCAAAAGACATAAATTCAAAAGTGCAAATGGTAGTTTTGCACAATGATGTTTTCGGCACAAATTATCGACCACAAACAAATTGTGGTAAATGCTTGGCTGAATGCTTGAAAGGAATGAAAAAATTAAACAAAATTTATGGCAAAACATAAAGAAACACAAGTCATTGTTAAATACACGACTGATGACAAACACGAACAATCTTTTGAAAACATGTATTTCGACATTCCAAAACACATTAACACTGATGTTTCATTTCAATTGATGTTTGGTTTTCAATATAATCACAAAGAAGAAAGACGATTGGAGTTGAAACACCATCGAAACAACATGCAAATCGAACTGAATGAAAAATCCATTTTCAATAGCTGAAGACAATGAAGAATATCAATGCACGTGGTGTGAAAATACGTTTTTATCAAAAGAAGAAGGAGAAATCATTTTTGTGCAAGAAAGTTGTCAATTGTTGTGTGGCAAATGCTTGACAAAATACATTGAACTAATCATTGAATTGTATGAAAAAGAAAACACATAAATTGTTGGAAAAAGCACAATCACTTGTGACTTCTGCAACTGGCACCGACATAACAAAAACACAACGTCAAGAAGTGATGAAAGACGTTCGATTGATATACAAACAAATCAAAGAAAGTGACTTTGATGTTTGGAAAATATTAAACGATGACGACAATCACAAGACAATAAAATCTTGACAAATTTGACACATTAAAAAAGGAAATCAATATGGCAACATTCAGATGCAACAAATGTCAAAATCATATCGAATTGACATCATACAAAGTTCATGTCGATGAAACGCACGGCATCGTGTGTGAACAAGCGATTTGCTGTGACACATACATGGAACGTTTGTACAACTTTCAAGGTTGGGGTACAATACGAAAAACACCAAACGGAGGTGTTGGTGGCAAACAAATAGTGAACGCAATTGAAAATTTAAAGAAATGAAGAAACAAGACAAAGAAATATTTATTGAAGTTTTTGAAAATAAAGGTGGAAACATTGATGCCAGCTGCAAAGCGTTTGGGATATCACGTCAAACTTTCTACAATTGGAAAAATGATGACGATGAATTTGCATCAAAGATTCGTGATGTTCAAGAAGGATTGATTGACTTCGTTGAATCTAAATTGATGGAAAACATCAAAGACAATGACACGACATCTACAATCTTTTATTTGAAGACAAAAGGCAAGTCACGTGGATACACTGAACGTCAAGAAATCGAGCATCAAGGAAAGAACGTAAACATTGAAATTGAATTGACGGATCCAAAAAAGTAAATGAAACCAACGTTCACACAAAAACAAAACGAATGTCTTTGGTATTTGTTAAATGATAAGAACACAACCGAAGTATTGTTTGGTGGTGGTGCTGGTGGTGGCAAGTCATTTATTTTGTGTGCGTATGCAATTGCAATGTGTTTGAAGTATGACGGCATTCGTGGTTTAATTGGCCGCAGTAAACTTGACACACTGAAGAAAACAACATTGAACACATTTTTTGATGTTTGTGGTCAATGGAATTTGATAAGTGGTGAACATTACACATTCAACGCACAAACAAATATTTTGAAGTTTTACAATGGTTCTGAAATCATATTGAAAGATTTGTTTTTGTATCCATCAGACAGAAATTTTGATTCACTTGGTTCACTTGAAATCACATTCGCATGTGTTGACGAATGCAACATGGTTGTCGAAAAAGGTGTTCAAGTTCTTGCATCAAGAATCAGATACAAACTTGATGAATATGAATTGACACCAAAAATATTGATGACGTGCAATCCAGCAAAGAATTGGGTATATTCCAACTTTTATTTGCCATGGAAAAACAATATGTTGCCAGCACACCGAAAGTTTGTGCAAACACTTGTTGATGACAATCCGTTTGTTTCAAAGCATTACAAAGAACAATTGAACAAACTTGATATTGTGTCAAAACAAAGATTGTTGTTTGGTGATTGGGAGTTTGACGAAACAAAAGATTCATTGATTGAGTTCAGCGCAATCACACACATGTTTGAATACACCGAAAAAAGTGTTGGTGACATGTACATTTCTTGTGATGTCGCAAGATATGGTGCTGACAAAACGGTGATAATGTTGTGGAAAGATTTGTCAGTCAAAAAGATTGTTGTTCTTGAACAATCGTCAGTCGTTGAGGTTGCACAAAAAGTGCAAGACATGATGAATGAATACAGCGTTCGCAGTTCGCACGTTGTGATTGACCAAGATGGTGTTGGTGGTGGTGTATGTGACTTGTTGCGTGGCACAAAATCATTTGTCAATAATGGCAAACCATTGATGAATCAAAATTTCAACAATTTAAAAAGTCAATGTTTTTTCAAACTTGCTGATTTGATAAATGCAAATGAAATTTCTGTCAATTGTCCAGACACAAGAACACAACAATTGATTGTCGATGAATTGTCAGTGATAAAACGCAAAGACATTGACAAAGACGGAAAAATGCAAGTCATACCAAAAGAAAAAATGAAAGATTTGATTGGGCGTTCACCGGATTTTGCTGATGCTTTAATGATGCGAATGTATTACGAATTGAATGCAAATCTTGGAAAGTATTTTGTACAATGACGGGATCCCGTGAACTTGAAAAACTAAATTTGTGAAATTTATATTTATTAAAAAGAAATGAAGACAATACAATTTGAAGAAAAAAACGAAATTCTTGAATACGTGATTCCAGAATCATGGAGTCAAGTTAGCATTGGAATGTATCAAGAATTTATGTCAAAAGACGTTGACAAAATGAATGAACATGAATTGTTGTTTCATCTTGTTTCGACATTTTGCAAAATACCACAACAAAAGATTGTCAAGTTCAAAAAAGGTGACATTGACGAAATATACAAACACGTCAGTCAATTAGCGTTGACACAACCAAAAGAAAGTTTGAATTTGATTCTTGAAATTGATGGTGTTGAATATGGATTCAATTCAAAACTTGACGACATTTCTTTTGGAGAATTTACTGATTTGGATACGTTTTTAAATGATGGTTTTGAAAATCTTGAAAAAGTCATGGCGATATTGTACAGACCGATTGTTGACAAAGACAAAAAGAAGTTTCGTGTTGAGCAATATGACTTCAATCAATGTGAAAAACGATTTGATGTTTTTAAAAACAAAATGTCGATTGATAGTGCATTTGGTTGTTTGAGTTTTTTTTTGAATTTAGGAACCGAATACACCATGATTTCAACACATTATTTGAAGAAACAAAACAAGAAGAAGAAATCAAAACAACTGAACAATCATTTGGAACAAAATGGGGTTGGTATGCAATCATTCACAAGTTGACGAATGGTGATTTTTTAAAAATGGAACAAGTGATTCAACGACCATTGACAGAGTGTTTGACTTATCTTGCATTTATCAAAGACGTTGAAACAATAAACGAAAACAAATAAAATGGCAGCACAAAGAACATACAATCAAATCATTGATTTGTGGACAACAATAGCAAACAATCATTTGCAAGTCAAGACATTCACAAAAGGTGATGTTTTTGAAGTTGATGCAAACGAAGTGATATTTCCACAAGTTCATTTGATTACTGAAAACGCACAAATCAGCGAACACGAAGTGACGTTTTCATTTAAGTTGATTGCAATGGATTTGGTTGAACCAGATGAATCCAATGAAGACGAAGTGTTGTCAGACACATTGCAATACATTCAAGATTTTTTTGCACAATTCAAAAATGGTATTGTGTCAACGCCGTTGATTGATTCGCAAGTTTATCGTGTTGACAATGTTGTGACTTGTTCACCATTTACAGAAAGATTTGACAACAACGTTTCTGGTTGGGTTGGTGACATAAGAATTGCAGTTGATTACACAGCTGATGCGTGTGACTTACCTTTATGATAGTCAATGACTTATGTGAATGACTTGACAACAAAATGACAACAGAATGACATCAAAATGACAACAACTTGACACATACAATAATGATAAGAATGATAAGAATGATAAGAATCATATAAATGCAAGACAAAAAAAACACATACAAGGCATTGGATTTGTTTGCAAAGAAAGTTGTTCGTGATGCACAAAAAGAATTGTCAAGACAAAAAAAGAACGCATCTGGTGAACTTTCTCGTTCATTGGGATATATTATCACTAAACAAAACAAATCGTTGATTCTCGATTTCACTGGCGTGTCGTATGCACGTTTTGTCGACCAAGGTGTGCAAGGAAAACGAAGTTCATTCAAAGCGCCATTATCACCATATTCATTTGGAAGTGGTTCGGCAGCTGGCAAATGGAAAGAATTTACAAATTCACTTGACAAATGGATTGTAAAAAAAGGCATACCAGCTGCACGTGATGAAAAAGGAAGATTTGTGTCAAGAAAATCATTGCGTTTTTTGATTCAACGTTCAATTTATTTGTATGGAATCAAACCGTCTTTTTTCTTCACGAATCCGTTTCAAGTTGCAAAATCAACATTGGCAAAAGACATTGCAAATGCATACGTTCAAGATGCGTTGACAATTCTTGAAAATATGAACAAACAAAAAATAAAATAAAATGGCAATAACCATTCAACAACAAGCATACACAAAACAAAAAGGTGGAAGCGAAGAACAAAAAGATGTTCAACCAGTTTACACACCAGCCGTGTTTGTAGTTTCATCAACAAAAACTGGTGAATTGAATCACAGATACATTGCTGATGTTTACATTCAAAATACTAAAGTTGCACGATTAAAGTTCACCAAAAATTCATCAGACCGTGGAATGGTTGATGTCACACAAATCTTGATTGATTATTGCAACGCACAAATTCTTGGATATGACAACAATGGAAGTGCATCTGGTTCATCAACAAAAAACGGGATCCCGTCATACGATTTCCCACATTCGATACACCAAATTGACAAATATTCAAGAAACGATGCATCAATGATTGATTGGTACGTTTTGTTTGGTGAAGAATATCAATTGTCTGATGACGAACCACCATTGATATACAACGGAAGTGGTGACGTTGAGGGCGACCCAGCACTTGCAACAAATTCATTCCAATCATTCAATTCTGTTTTGAATCAATATGAAGATTTGATGTTCAAATCAATTGTGCCATACATTTTAAGTTCATCGTCAAATGTTGTCAATTCTTCACTTGATTATGTTGTAAACAGAAAAATAAGGATTGACGATTATCACACACTTTGTGTTTTTAATGGAACAAATCAAGATGGTAATGTTTCAAGACCCGACAGAATGAATGTTCGTACATACGGGCCAACTGGTTCACAATTGCAATTTTTTCAAGTTTTAAATACAGACGCAAATGGTGGTTCTCCGTATGGTGCAACAATAAACAACGGAGTCGAAAATTTATTGTTTGTTGGTTGTGGGCCAAAAAACTTTGCAAATAGTTTGACACCAATTTCTCCAAATGCTGTTTATTACACATTACAATTTGTGCAAGGTGGTGTTGGTCGTTCAAGATTGTATCGTTTTGACATTGATGAATGTGATGAAGACACGGAAAGATTTAAGAAATATCGATTGACATGGTTGAACAAATTTGGTGGTTGGGACTATTTTAATTTTGACATGAAAAGTGAAAAGTCATTTGACATGGAAAGACAAACATACATGACAACACGTGGCACATGGCAAGATGACCAATACTTTTTTCAACAAGGCGAATTTGGAGTCACTGATTTCAATGTCGATGCACGTCAAAAACTAAAGTTGCAAAGTGATTGGTTGGTTGACGGAGAAGTTGAAATGATTCGTGAATTGTTTTTTTCACCACGTGTTCATTTGCTTGACGGAGAAGATGTTTTTCCAGTAAATGTACAAGCAACAAATTTCATACAATACAAGCAAAAAGAAGACAAGGTGTTTCAATATGAACTTGAAGTGACATTCAGTCACAAACATCGTGTACAAAACGGATAAAATATGAAACGATTACTGGCATACAAACAATTTGCTGATGCATTATTGACACGAAATGGAAATTGGGTTGATTTTACACCACCAAACACATTTTATGATGAATGGACGGCAACAAATTCAGGAGCCGATCCAGCACCACAAGTGACATCAGTATTCAATCCAATAAGTGGTACATTTGATTCAACAGCACGTTTTCAAGGTTCAGCAACAACGTTTTCACAAATTCTTCAAAGTGGTTTATCTATTGACGCTGGTGATGTTGTTCAAATTACATATCGAATTGGTAAACACACAAATCCACCACCAAATTCAATCACAATTGTTCTTGCTGGTAACATACAATTGAATTGTCCAAATGCAATAGGTGTACACACAATCAACATGGTTGCATCAAACAACAATGGTTCATTGATATTTCGATACAATGCTGGTGGTGCAATCAATGACTTGTTTTTGGATTGGATTGAAGTTAGAAAATTGGAACAATTTGAACTTGATTTGTTTGACAATGAAGAAATCAATTTGACGTATGAAATTGATGACATAAGAAATATTGATTCAAAAAATTCTGGTTATTCAAAAAGTTTTTCGATTCCAGCATCAAAAACAAATTCAAAGTTCTTCAAACATGCGTATTCATTAAGTGATTCTGGCGAATGGAATCCGTATGAAAAAGCTGGTGCAATTTTAGTTGCTGAAGGCATCGAAGTGTTTCATGGTTTTATGAAATTGGATGATATTGTAAAACGTGACAATCATTCTTTTTTCAATATCACACTTTTTGAAGAAATTGCAGATTTGAAAACAGAACTTGGTTCAAAAACACTTGCAAATCTTGGTTGGAGTCAATTGTCACACGATTACACAAAAACAAATATTGTTGATTCTTGGACTGGCAATTTGGAGTTGCATGACGGGACAACAACTGATGCAATAAAATATCCATTTTGTAATTGGATTGGAAATTTTGATGATGACAATGGCAATTTGCACATGTTGAATTTTCAAGATGCATTTCGTCCATGGGTAAATGCAAAATATATTTGGGATAGAATTTTTGACCAATCGTCATTTCAATACACTTCTGATTTCATTGATTCAAATGATTTTTCAAAGTTGTATGTTGATTGGAATTTTGGCGAATCATTTTCACAATTTGGTGGTGGTTATTCTGATTTTGCAGATTTTAGAATTGACACGGAATATTTTACCGGCCCAGCTGACGGACCCTTGTTATCACAAAACGCATATACAAATCCAGATTATGTCGCAGTCACACAAGTTGGTGCTGCTCAAGTTGGAGGCGTCAACAATGGATTCTTCAATTTAGCAACTGACACATTCACAGCAACCGAAGACAATCAAAGTGTGTACGTGTTTGTCAATGCTTTAATGAAAGGAGCTGGTTCTGGTGATTTGTTGTGTGAAGTTTCACACAATTCAACCGTTCCTGGATGTTTGCCAAACCAATACTTGACAAGCGGCCCAAACTTGGCTGGCACAACCGTTATTGACCAAGACGGAACATCGCACACTTGGGACAACACATTTCAAGTTCTAAAATCTATTTACACTGGTGTTGGAACATTTGTCTTGAATCAAGGCGAAACATTAAAAATCAAATACGCAAAAACAAGTGTGAATCAATTACGTCTGGCATATTCAAATGTGATATTTCATGTTCAAGCTGGAGTTGAGTTAGACCCAACAACGGTAGGAAACAGAACAAAAATCAAACAATTTGATTTCATCAAAGCAATCACACAAATGTTTAATTTGGTAATGGTGCCACATGATTCAAATCCAAAATATTTGAAGATTGAACCGGCAAAAGATTACTACGAAAGTGGCGAAACATTGGATTGGACAAAAAAGATTGATGTTTCAGAAATACAAATTGTTCCACATGATATTTCACGTGAATATCGTTTCAGAATGAAGAACGACCAAGAGGATTATCATTTGCAAAAATATTTTGAAACAAATGACGGAAAAGTTTTTGGCGAACACATAAAAAGACATCCATTTGAAGTTGTTTCAAACGATATACAAGAACACGAAAACGCATTGTTTTCACCAACATACATGAAAAAATATCCCGGTTTCGCATTCATTCCATACATATTTGGCAAAGAAGATTCCGAGTTTTCAGAAATAAAAAACAACATTAGAATTTTATACGACACCGGTGTTCACAATTGTAATCCTTTCAGTTCAGAAACACAAAATGGTGCCCAATTTAGCAATCAAGCAACATGTTTGTTTTTCTCACCAATTCAAAATCTTACGCCAACAATTAACGATTTACAAGTGGATTATGGACAAAGTATTTCTTTCACACCAGGCGGCATTGTACCATATCGAACTTTGTTTTTTGAATATTATCAAGATATCATCAAACAATTGACAGAACGTGAATCACGAATTGTCAAAGTCAAAGCTGAATTGAACGCCAGTGATGTTGTGAATTTTGAATTTAAAGACACAATATTTTTTCAAAATCAATTGTATCGTGTCAATCGTTTAGAATACAATACAACACCAGGAGAGTTGTCAACAATTGAATTGATACGTTTGTCAAGTGAAACAAATTTTGTCAATCAAGAAACGCATGGAAAAAAAGAATGCAAGTCAATTGTTTTTGCAATATCAATAAATGGTGACGTGTTGTTTGCTAATCCAAACACTGGTTTGCCAGTGCCAGCAACTGAAGATTGTTGTAAACAATATGGATACAATTGGTTTGGTTCTCCAATAAACAAGTGTAATCACAAGGAGGATGCATACGGGCATGGGCATGGTCACGGAACTGGAATCGAGCATCATGACAATTCTTGGAGTGGTGGTCATTCACTTGTTCTTGGAAATAAAAATTCAAATGGTTTTGGATTGCACACGAACAATATTTTTATTGCTGGAAACAAAAATTCAGCACAATCACACGTTAAAAATTTAATGATAATTGGAACAAAAAATCAACTTGGTCGTGATATAAAAAACACAATGATTGTTGGAACAAAACACAAAGTTGATGAACCGGTTGACGATGTCACAAGTGGAGTTGGAATTGACGATTCAATTGTTTCTGGCAAAGGTGCATTTGTCAAAGCATCAAATGTCAAAACTTTTGCGTCAAATGATTCAGATGTCTATATATTGCAAAAAACTGAATGCATATACAAAGGGCGTGTGACAACAAACGCACAAACAGAAATATTTTTGAATGGTGTCACCAATTCAAGATACAAGTTGCCAGATGTCAACGCATTCGTCACAATACAAGTTGACATTTATGGAATCATTTCTGATTCAGCAAGTCGTGATTTTGGACATTATACACGAAAAAGATACATTGTCACTGGCGCTGGTGTTGGTGCATCAAAAACACGAATTGACGATGTTGACGAAGTATCGCATCACACAAATCATGGTTCATCATGGGCAATTGTTATTGACGAAACAAGTCAAAATTTAAGAATACGTGTCACAGGATCCCGTGACGCCACGGAATGGGTTGCACATTGCACAATAATGGAACAAGATTTCACAACATAAAAAGATATGAACGAATTTGAAATTTTTGGAAAACAAATGATTGGAATGTTGAAAGTGATGAAAAAAACACTTCCAATGATGTCACAAATACGTTTAAAAACAACACACAACAAAGTTGTTCTTGGACAATACTATAAAAAACAAAGAAGATGGCAGAAAAGCAACAAATAGATATTCAAATCAATGTCAATGATTCACAAGCAACGCAATCATTGGACAAGGTAAAAAAGTCAACTGACAACGTCACTGATTCAACGAAAGATTTAAACAAAGAACAAACACAATCACTTGACAATATGGGTGCGTTTGGTGTCACACTTGGTGGCGTCAAAAGTGCATTTGCAAAAGTCATTCCAACTGCAAAAGCGTTGTTTGGTTCTATCAAAGCTGGTTTGATTTCAACTGGTATTGGTGCGTTCGTTGTATTGATTGGTTCATTGATTTCATACTTCACAAGCACACAACGTGGTGCCGACAAACTTGAAATTGCATTGAAATCTGTCGGAACTGCTGTCGATGTCATAAAAGATAGAATTTCAAGTTTTGGTGAAGCCGTCACAAAGTTTTTCACTGGCGATTTTAAAGGCGCAGCTGAAACCGTTAAAGATGTTGTTTCTGGTATTGGTGAAGAAATACAAAATGAAGTTTCAGCAATTCAAGAAATCACAAAAAGTGTTCAAGAGTTACGTGACACGGAACGTGAATTTTCAATTGAACGTGCAAAGACAAATCAAGAAATTTCAAAAGCACGATTGTTGGCAGAAGATGAAAACTTGACACTTGAACAAAGAATCAAGCATCTTGAAGTTGCAAACAAACTTGAACTTGAAACAACTGCCGATGCAATAAAAATTGCTGAAGAAAAACTTCGATTGAAACAAGAAGAAGTTGCTCTTGGTGAATCTTTAAATGAAGACTATGACGAATTGGCACAACTTGAAGTTGAATTGATAAACTTGCAAACAAATTCATTCAACACACAAAAACGTCTTGCGACTGGAATGGAAACGTTGAAAACAGAATTGGCAACAAGGGACAAACAACGTGAAGCCGAAAGACAAAAAGCAATTGACGATGAAAACAAAGCAAAACAAAAACTTGCTGATGACGACAAAAAACGTCAAGAAGAAGAAACAAAAAAAGAACAAGAAGAAGAACAAAAAAGAAAACAACTTCGTGACCAACGTCTTGCAGACAAACAAGCATTAACACAAGCTGAAATGCAATTGGAACAACAAGTTTTCACCACGATTCAAGAGGGCGTTGGAATCATAAAAGGTGCATTGAAAGAAAGTTCAAAAGCACAACGTGCCGTTGCATTGGTTGAATTGGGTTTGAATACTGCAAAAGCAATATCAACATTGGTAAGTGGCTCTGAAGTTGCAGCCGCACAATTTGCCGCAGCCACTGGTCCAGCTGCACCATTCACATACGCAGCCACAAAAATTGCTTTATACACCACTGGATTGGCTCAAATCATGGGTAACATACAACAAGCAAAAGACATACTTTCGTCAACACCACAATTCGCAAGTGGTGGTTTGGTTAGTGGACCTGGTAGCGGAACAAGTGATTCAATCAACGCAAACATATCAAATGGCGAATCTATAATCAACGCAAACTCAACATCAATGTTCAAGCCATTATTGTCAGCAATCAACGTTGCTGGCGGTGGTGTTTCTTTTGCACGTGGTGGTGTTGCTGGTGCAAGTGAAAACAATCTTGTTCAAAATGTTGGAAGATTTATGCAACCACAAAAAGCATTTGTCGTGACTGATGAAATGACAAATTCACAAAATCAGCTGGCAAATATCAGACGGAAAGCAACATTTTAATATTTATTAAAAACAAGAAAATGGAAAATAAACACTTCAAAATTGTTGAACTTGTTATTGACGAAGAAAACGAAGAATTGGCAATTGACGCCATATCATTGGTGACAGAACCAGCAATCATGGTTGATTTCTTGTATTTCAACAAGCAAAAGAAAAACAATGTTTGTCTTGCGAAATTAGACGAAGAAAAACAAATGTTGATTTCACCAGCATTGATTCCAAACAAACAAATATTTCGATATGACGAAAAAACAGGTCAAGAATATTACGTGTATTTTTCAAAAGAAACGGTTCGTCAAGCGGCACACAATTATTTAAAATTTCAAAATAATAAAAACGCAACAATACAACACGAATCAAAAGTGACTGGTGTTTTTACGGTTGAATCTTGGATTGTAGAAAACGAAGAAAATGACAAATCAAGAACGTATGGTTTTGACGTACCAGCTGGCACATGGATGGTCGCAATGAAGATTGAAAACAAAGAAGTCGTTCAAGGCATAAAAGACGGCATTTTGAAAGGATTATCAATTGAAGGATATTTCGTGGATAAAATGACAACGTTGTCAAATGTCACGGGATCCCGTGAACAAGATTTTGAACAAATTGGAGTGATGAATGGTTTTCCAATATTTGACACAAAAGAAAGTGCAATTGAATACGCAAAACAACTTGGTTGTGATGGTTTTCATTCACATATTCTTGAAGATGGCATGGAAGTTTTTATGCCATGCACCGACCATGAAATTCTTGACACTTTGATTGAATTGATTGAAGAAGAAGAAATGAAAGAAGTGTTGATGGAAAAACATGAACTTGCATCATACACAAACTATCCAAAAGGAGCATCAGCAAATGCTGAAAAAGGAATGATTGAAAATGAAATTCGTGGAAACAAATGTGCCACACAAGTGGGCAAAATACGTGCCAGTCAATTAGCTGCCAGAAAGCCGATTTCATACAAAACGGTCAAACGTGTTTATTCGTATTTAAAACGTGCAAAAGCATACGACACTGGTTCTTGGGACGATTGCGGGACAATTTCGTATGCATTATGGGGTGGTGATGTCATGATGCGTTGGGCTGAAAAAATCATTAAACAAGAAGAAAAATAAAACAAACCAAATACATTTATATTTACTAAAAACAGAGAATCATGGATTTGAAAGAACGTTTGAAAATGATGCTGGGCATCGAAGAAAACAACGAACAAGTTGAATTTGCATTCCAATCAAGATTGGAAGACGGAACAATTGTATCAAGTGACGCTGATGAATTTGGCGTTGGTATTGTTGTCAATGTAGTTGCAGAAGATGGAAGTGTTTTTCCATTAGCTGAAGGAACATATATCATGGAAAATGGTGACGAATTCAGTGTTGATGCTGAAGGCATCGTGACTGAATATACACCAAGCGAAGAAGAAGTCGAAGAAGTCGAAGAAGAAGTTGACGCAGAAGAAGACGAAGAATACAAAGAAGACGAAGAAGTCAAAATGTCTGAAAATTCAGCAATTCTTGATGCTGTCGGTATTGTTATGAAAGAACTTCTTGAAGAAGTGAAAAAAGATTTGGAAACATTGCGTTCTGATTTTGATTCAATGCAATCAGAGAAATTTGGTCTTGAAGAACAAGTTGAATCAATAGAAAAAGAAAAAGAAGAATTGGCAAAACAGGTTGTTGAATTAAGTGAACAACCAGCTGGCGAACCAGTTGTGAAGTCCAAGTTCAAAAAAGAAGTCAAAGTAAATTCAAAATACAACAAAGTTGAATTGAATAAGGATTGGAAGAATATGACAATAAAAGAAAGAATTGCATTCCAATATGAAAACAAAAAGTAATAAATTAAAAAAATTAAATTTAAACGAGATGGCAGGATTAGTAATAACATCAAGCTCGTATTCGGGCGAACAGGCGGGACAATATATTGCTCCAGCTTTATTAAGTGCAAAGTCACTTGATGACGTTACCGTTTTGGAAAACGTCAAATACAAAAGAGTGTTAAACAAGGTTGAAGGCGCCAATTTAGTTACGGCAGCAGATTGTGATTTCGCAAATGCTGGAACGTTAACATTGACGGAATCAGTTCTTGCACCAACACCTTTAAAAATAAACATTGACTTGTGTTCAGACACAATGGCACAGGATTGGATGGCACAAAGAATGCGTGCTGGTAGAAACAACAATTATATTCCACAAGATTTTGAAGAATTTGTCGTTCAATATCTTGGTGAAACGGTTGCCGACCACGTTGAAACTAACTTTTGGAATGGCGCCGCATCTGGTGGTGGATTCCAAGGAATTGCAACTGACACAACTGGTATTCTTGCAACAAACACGGATGTTGTTGACGTAACTCCAGCAACAATTACATTGGCAAATGTATTGACAAAACTTGGTGAGGTACGTGATGCGATTCCAGCAGCAGTATATGGCGCAGCTGATTTGAACATTTACATTTCAACAAAAATCATGCGTTTGTACATTGCAAAAATGGCTGAACTTGGATACTTGAACCAATACAATGTTGGTGCTGCTCCATTAAACTTTGAAGGCATCAACTTGGTACATGCACCAGGACTTGCTGAAAACAGAATGTGTGCAATGAGAAAATCAAACATTTTCTTTGGAACTGATTTATTCGGTGACATGACACAACTTTCAATTCTTGATATGTCCAAGATTGACGGAAGTTCAAATGTTAGATGTGTGATGAAATTCAGCGCCGGCGGACAAATTGTAGCTGGTGAAGATTGCGTTTTCTTCGGAACAACTGCATAAAACTAATATAGAAAGAGCATGACACAATTCGTGTCTTGTTCTTTCTTAATCATTAAAAAACAAAAAAGATATGCCAATTTGCTCAGCATTAACAGCCGGACGTGCATTACAATGTCGTGATGCCGTTGGAGGAATTAAAAAAATATTCTTTGCACAATCACTTGGCGCATTGACAATTGGTGCAGACGAAGTCATTGACGACATCGCAGCAACAACCGTGTTTCAGTACGATTTACCGACACAAACAGGTAATTTCACACAAAACATCAATGCAAGTGCAGAAAATGGCACGGTGTTCTTTGAACAAGTTGTGACAATCAAATTGAACAAGTTGACACCAACTGACAGAAATGAAATCAAGATTCTTGCACAAGAATCATTGTATATTTTTGTTTTTGATGCAAACAACAATTTGTTCTTGGTTGGTGAAGAAAGCCTTGCAAACGTAACGGCTGGAACTATTTCAACCGGAACCGGTAGAGGGGACATGAACGGATATGATTTGACGTTCACTGCTTATGAAAGAATACCAGCAAGATATTTGGAACAAAACGATTCTCCGTTCCAAGGTTTAACAACACCTGGAAATATTACAATCACAACGTAATATTGTGCAACATAATTCAAAAGAAGATGCAGAAATGCATCTTTTTTTTTGTTTTAAGTTGACAAAATTGAACAAATGCGTTGTTTTTATATTTATTAAAAAGACACAAGATGAAACAAATCAAAAAGAAGTTTGCTGACAAAAGATTTTTTATCAATGGTGCATATCGAAACGCAACAAGTTTGACACAAGAAGAAATTCTTGAAATGGAACAAACTGGTTTTGCCAATTATTTTGAGCCAATAAAGACAACAAAAAAGAAACAAGAAGATTCAAAATGATTTATTTGACACGAAGAACGGTTTCCAGTGGTGTTGAAACGCCAAAATTGAATACTTTGTTTGTGACATTGTCAGAAAGATTGTCTTCAAATAAATTGTCAAATTATCTTCTTGTTGTTCTTGAAAGTGACCAACAACACACAAGTGCCAAAACAATTTTGACAATAAATTCAAGTGATGTGACACTTGATGAAAGATTTGACAAAATAAAAATAACTGAAGGAGGCACAAATACAGAGTCAACAAATGGAACAATAAAAGTTTCACGTGCTGGTTTTTGGTATTACAAAATTTACGAACAAACATCAAGTACAAATCTTGATGTCAATGATTCATCAATTGTTTCGTTGTTGGAACAAGGAAAACTGACGGTTAGTGATACTGATGAATTGACAACGATTCAACACACTAATTCATCAACAAACTTCATACATATTTCGTAATGGCAAAGAAAAAAACACAAGAACAAAACAAAAGTCACGGGATCCCAAATTCATTCATGAATGTCAAGTTTTCTGAAATGACAACACCAGTTGTCAAAGAAACAAGTCAAAATGATTGGATTGAATACGGAACGGAAGAACTTAAAAACTTGTATCCACAATTTTTGATTGAAATATACAACACAAGTCCAACACATTCAGCAATTGTCAATGCAACTGCACAAATGATTGCTGGTCGTGGTTTTGTTATTGAAAACACACAATATCAAAATGCCGAAACGATTTCACGTGCGAAACAATTCATGAAAAAAGTGAATCGTAAAAACGAAACATTGCACGATGTATGGTCAAAATTGTCGCATGACATAAAACTTCAAGGAGCGTATGCTGTCAATGTTATATGGTCGAAAGACAAAACAAAGATTGCTGAAATGTATCATGTGCCAGTTGAACAAGTACGTGCTGGAAAAGTCAATGAATTTGGTGTCATTGATTCTTATTGGATAAGTTCTGATTGGGCACAATATAGAAAACAAGAATTTGCACCACGTGAAATTGCATCTTTCAATGTAAACAATCGAAGTGAATCAAGTCAATTGTTTTATGGTGGAATTTATACTGCTGGACAAGAAGTTTACTCTGCTCCAGATTACAGAAGTGCCGTTCCATGGATTGTGACTGATAAATTGACGGCTGAATTTCACATGAATAACATTGCAAATGGTTTTTCGCCATCGTATTGGATAAATTTCAACAATGGTGTTCCAACACAAGAGGAACGTTTTGCATTGGAGAATTCTATAAAACAAAAATTCACTGGCGTAAATTCAGCTGGTTCTTTTGTTTTAACTTTCTCAGATGATGCATCAAGAAAGCCAGACATCACACCAATACAACAAAGTGATGCTGACAAACAATACACCGTATTGAATGAATTGACAATACAAAATTTGTTCATTTCGCATCGTGTCACGTCACCACAATTGCTTGGTGTAAAAACTGAAGGACAACTTGGTGGACGTAACGAATTGCAAGAATCATTTGAATTGTATATGAACACGGTTGTTGAACCATTTCAGTTGATTTTAATGCAATTTGTCGAACAAGTCATGTCAATCAACAACATACATGTGGATATGTCAGTAGAACAAGTTAAACCAATCAATTCACGTTTTGGTACTGATGTATTGGTGGAAGTGTTGACGGTTGATGAAATACGTGCAGAACTTGGATACGAACCAATGAAACAAGACGAAGAAAGTGTTGAACAAGAAAATCAAGAACTTTCAAAATTTGCAAAAGACAAAGAATGCAAAAAAGACGGCACGTGTGAATATTGTGATTGTGAAAAAACAGAACTTGACGAAGACGAAGAAAATGAAATTCTTGAACGTCTTGACGATGTTGCAATGGTTATCAATGTTGATGAATGGGAAGAAATACACGAAAGTGATGTTGATGACGAAGAAAACGAAGACGAAAACATGTCAAAAGTTGAACTTGCATCGATTCCATACATACCAAAAGGCAACAATCGTATTGCAACGCCATTTGGTGATTCAATGATGTTTCGTGTGTTGTACAGATATTCAGGTGGCTTGAAAAAAAATTCAAGAAAGTTTTGTCGAAAGATGGTTGACAACGCACAAAACAAAAAATATGTGTACAGAAAAGAAGACATTGACGCATTGTCAAATAAGCCATTGAATAAAGGATTTGGACCTGGTGGTTCGAACACGTACAACATTTGGTTGTATAAAGGCGGAAGTTATTGCCACCACAAATGGACTCGTGTCGTTTACATGCGAAGACGTGTTCCAAAAGATTTCAATTTGGGTTACAATGTGATTGACGAAAATGGAAACAAAGTCAATATTGGACCTGGTGAATTGTTACCAAAAACGGTGATTAAAAACTATAAAAAATCAACACAAAAAGCATTGCAACAAGCCGGTGTTGTTCTTGATGATGCACAAGCACAAACACGACCTATTGACATGCCAAACAACGGGAAAAGATAATGGCTGAACAAATTTTGTACATATCAGAGAATCGATTGAAAGAATCGACAACAATCAATCAAAATGTTGACACTGAACTTTTGATTCCAAACATCAAGGTGGCACAAGACAAATACATTTTGACAAAACTTGGTTCAAAGTTAGATGACAAACTTCAAAAACTTATCAAGGATGCTGAACTTGATGACGCTGGAAACGAAAATTATGAAAAACTTGTGAATACATACATACAACCAGCATTGATACAATGGACGTTGTACGAATCAATTGTGTTTCTTGGTTTTAAGTTTATGAACAAAGACATCATGCGTAAAAACAGCGAAACTGGTTCGCCAGCATCACTTGACGATTTGAAATTTTTACGTCAAGAAGTGCAAAACACGGCTGAATGGTACACGGAACGTTTGATTGATTATTTGTGTCACAACAATGATTTGTTTCCAGAATACACAACAAACGTCAATGAAGACGTTCGGCCAAGTCGCAAGAACTTTTTCAATGGAATGAACACGGAACAAATGCCAAAAAGAAGAATCAACAACATCACACTTGATGACTTTCTTGAACATAAATACTAATGAAAAAAAAGTCACTTTCAAAATATAAAATCAAAGTCAAAAACGAATCAGCATTGAAAACGTTTTTGAAAAATAAAGAATTAAAAACATGTACGACAAAAAAGTGATTGGTGACATTTGTGCCGTTCTTGGATTCAATTCAATGACATTCATGACGGTAACATTTGTTGATTTGGAAAACATATTGAAAATGATTCTTTTGATTGTTTCAATTTTGTACACAATACAAAAAATGATGCACAAGAAAAATCAAAAGTGATGGCAAAAAATGTTGGTTTTACATATCGAAAAAAGACAAAAAAGAAATGCAAGTTTCATTCCAAATCTTTGTCAAGAAGTCAACGTTTAAAGAAAAGAAATCGAAAGACGGGCAAATGATTTTGAAATATGCAAGAAAAATCATGTTTTTTTTGTTGTCATATTTTGTTCAAATTCGGTATCAAGTAAATTTTCAGCATTGCAAGAACAAAGTTTTTTGATGTATTGATATGCGAAAACAACAAAAATGCACCAAAACGCACCAAAAACACGTCAAAAACGAAATTGAAAAAAACAAATAAAATTGTAAAAACTTCAAAAAACGTCAAAAAAAGTATGTACAAATTTTTTAAACTTTCAGAATTTGATTGTCCAAAACGTCCAAATTCTGGAGAAAAATTTATGAACAAAAAGTTTGTTCAATTGTTAGATGATGCACGTTCACAATGTGATTTTCCTTGGCATATCACAAGTGGTTATCGTTCTAAAGAACACAACGAAGAATTGATGAAAAAAGGATATCCAGCCAGTAAAACAACCACACACATGTATGGTGTTGCGTGTGACATTGCTTGTGACAATTCAAAACATCGTTTTGAAATCATAAAAGCATTGTTGAATGTTGGAATCACAAGAATTGGTGTCAACAAGACATTCATACATTGTGACGTTTCAACACAATATGGCAAACCAAACAATGTTATATGGACATATTAAAAAACCTATTTTCTGGATTGTTCAAACAAGCCGAAGGAATTCTTGACACAACAATCACAAACAAAGAAGAATTGCAAATTGTCAAAAATGAATTGCAAAAGATTGTAAACGATGCTGAAAAACATGCACAAACGCAAGTTTCTGAACGTTGGAAATATGACATGCAAAGTGACAATGTTCTTTCAAAAAATATACGACCATTGACTTTAGTGTTTGTGACAATTGCATTTGTTGTCATATCAATATTTGACGGCAATGTTGGTGATTTTAAAATCAATAGTGATTTCATTCCAGTTTATGAAATGCTGTTGTTGTCAATCTATGGAGCATACTTCGTTGGTCGCACAATTCAAAAAATCAAAAAATGACATCAATCAGAATGCGATTGAAACCACACGAACACAAACTTGTGTTGGATTCAAGAAACAAGAACAAAAGAAATGTTTTGATTGTTGGTGACTTACATGCACCATTCATCAAAGGACAATGCAACGATGGTGAATCATATCTTCAGCATTGCATTGACGTCTATAAAAAATACAATTGCAATCAAGTCGTCATGATTGGTGATTTGGTGGATTCACATTTTAGTTCATTTCATGAAACAATACCAGATGGATATTCAGCTGGCGAAGAACTTGAACGAGCAATCGACCAATTGAAACCATGGCATGATGCTTTTCCAAATGCTTTGTGTTGTATTGGCAATCATGATGCAATCATTTCAAGAAAGGCTGTTTCGATGGGTATTTCTGAACGTTGGTTGAAAGAATTGCAAGATGCATTGGAAGTTCCAACATGGACATTCAACGATACGTTTGAAATTGATGGTGTAATTTACACACATGGTACTGGCTCAAGTGGTGCCCGTGCGGCACATAATAGAATGGTAAATTGGGGCAAATCAGTCGTGCAAGGCCACATTCACACTGAATGTTCAATCACATGGCATGCAACAAAAGTTTCAAGACATTTTTCAATGCAAGTTGGTTGTGGCGTAACTGATTCAAACGTTTATGCGTTGGCATACGCAAAGAATTTCACCAAACGTTCAATCATTGCGTGTGGTGTTGTTCTTGACAATGGCACGTTGCCAATGACGTTGCCAATGCATTTATAAAAGTTCCTTCATTTGAAACACAAGTGCATCATGAACACGTTGTTGTGATTCGATGCGTTGTCCAAGTCCGTCAATGTAGTCATACAATTCGTCCTTTGTTTTTGCTATAAAATAACCTTTTTGACATGAACACAAATACATGATTTTGCCAGTCATTCTTATGTGATTGATTATTTTGCGAACACGGGATCCCGTCAATTTATATTCTCCAAACATTTTTTTTGGATTCAATGTGTCACAAATGTATTTGTTTGAAACAGCATTTTCTTTGCCATGTTTGTTTTGTAATCCTTTGACAATTATTGGAAGAACAAAGTTCAATTCAACTTCCGTCAATTCGTGCGTGTAATCTTCAAAACCTTTTATCATGATTTGTTGTTTTTGGAAATATGTTGTCCAATCAATTTTGTTCTTTCAACATATTCAAGTTGTTGTTGTTTTGCAATTGCAAGTTTTTCTTGTTTTGCACGTGATTTTGGTTCAAATTGATGCAACCATTTAAACCACACACGAACGTTCAATGAAAAATCGTCATTGTTTCGTACGCCATAATGAAATGCATTTTGCACGTCTTCAATGTAAAACTTTGCAAACTTTGGTGTTGATGCCAAATCTTCTGTCAATATGTTTGCAAGTGTGACAATGTCTTCACTTGTAATGTTTCTGATTCCAAGTTCAAGAAATGTTTTTGAAATAATGTCAACACATGCAAGTTGCAATGTTTGTTTGTCGTGTTTGTATATGTGAAACACTTGTTTTGTTTTATCCATGTTCTAAAATAATGAAATTTGATGTTGTGAACAATCTTTCCATGCATCAGCATTGAAAACCAAAACATCGATGTTGTCATTGTGTGGTTGACCGATGTATTTGTATGATTTTGTGACTGATTCTTTGCGTAATTTTAAGCCAGAATATCCTTGTTCAATCAATCGTTCGTTTGTTCTTTTTATTTGTTCAACATTGTTGTTTTCAGTACACAACAACCAATCGTTTGTGTGTCGTTCCATACCTTTAAACAATGATGGATTGCTGGTTTTTATGTACAATGTTTTTCCGTCTTGACGATACATTGCACCAAACAATGTCAATATTTTCATTCCAATACCCAAACCTTGATAATCAGGTAAAACAACAAGACGTGAAACACGAAATGCATTTTGAACGGTACCACTTGGCATTGGCAAAATTGCCATGAAACACATTGGTTTGTCGTTTTGTAATATTACAAAAGATTTTGCTGACTTTGACAATTCTTCCGTCAAATAGTGATGCTTTTTGAATATGTTCCAAGTTTCATATCGACATCGAAATATCTGAAGTTCAATTGATGGTCGTTGCCTTCGATAGTCCGTGCGTTCAACACGGCCTTTAAGTGGTGAATATATCCAACAAGGTTGCAACCAATCCATGATGTCGAAATGACACGATGCAAGTATGATGCGCTTGTTGTGTCTTCTTATGTATTTCTGAAGTGCGTTTGACATTGCTTTTGCAACGTCCCTATCAACCACACTTGTGTATTCATCAATCAATATGACTTCGTTTTCTTTTGCTTTGCCAACTTTGTATGCTAATTCAGCACGATATTGTTCGCCATTCGACAAAGTGTGAAATGGTCGTAACCATGTTGGAACACTTGCAAGACCCATGGCAGACAAAAGCATTGTGGCGTCTTTTGGTTCAACAAAGTCAAAGTTTGAAATCAAAGATTTCGTTGTATCAAATTCAATGCGGGAAATCGCACCAAATTGTTTTAAAAGTGTTGTTTTGCCCGTACCACTGCCACCATATATGACACCGATGTTCCAATCGAAGTTTTTGCATTCAGAAAAATTCATTGGTATTTCGACATTTGTTTCATCTTGATTTTGTATGTCAAAGTTTTCAAATACAAATTTGGTGTATTTGTCTTGTGTGATTTTGTTTGAAAGTTTGATTTGTTTCATTGTTGTTGATTTTTTATGATTTCACGTGCGTTTTGCCATTTGTTTAATCCTTCAGCAATTTTTGAATTTTTGTCACGGGATCCCGTGAATGTTTTCTTTGAACGTTTTTGCCATGTTGTCAAACGTCTTTGTGTCGACCATGTTTTTTGCAATTCAAATTTCATTTTCGTATTTGATTTGTTTGGTTCAGTCCAATACGAAATAAATTCATCAAGCATGATTTTATCAAATTGTGTATGTTGATAAACGTCATTGACAAATTCTTGTTCACGAACATCAATGTGTGTTTTTACTTTTGATTTTTGTTCGTCAACGTCAACTTGATACGTGTTCCAATTTACAATTGTGACAATTGTGAATTTGTTTGTTGTGTACAAATCAATGTATTTTTTTCGTTTCAATTGATTCATCTTGTTTCGTACCGTTGTTGGTTTGATGTTTAGTTCTTGACTTGCTGAAATGCGACCTGTCAAGAATTGACCTGGTTCAATTGTATGCATTCCAATTGTGTGTTTTTTGTGTGATGCTTTAAGAAGACACCACACGAACACTTTCAACAAATCAGAATCACCAGTGAAAATTCCATTGTCAAGTATTTTTCGATGTAATTTAATCCAACCTAACATTTGACAATTCTTTGATTTGTTTTTCAACTTCTTCTTTTTTCTTTGTCATGTCAGCAATCAAAACACGAAGTGCCATCAATCTTTTTTGCAATGACATGTTGTGTTTGTATGCATCAACACTTCCAGTTTCAACAATCAATTGTGCCTTCATTAAGTTTTCAGCAAATGGTCTGTCAAACGCACGATTTTCATATTTCTTTCGATAAACATAAATTGATGTCCTGTCACGATTCAAAAGTTTTGCAAGTGCTGATTCATTTATGTCAAAGTATTTTTCAATCAATATTGATGCTGTTGCTGTTGCGTCTGGTATTGGTTTCAATCTTGCACGTGACTTGATGTCAGCTGGCTTGATTCTATAAACTGAACACGATGCATCAATGATTTTGTCAATTTCTTGCAACATGTGTGGTGTGATATTTTCAAAAAAACGATTCATTTTCATAAGAATAAAATTTGTTTGTTGTTGTTGTAGTAAAGTTTTAATTCATTTGGTTTTGCAAAACGTTCGAAATCTTGTTTTATCCAAATGTTTTGTTGATTCAATTCGTCCCAATATTGGCTGGCTTGTTTAAGTGTGCCGACAAATTTGACACCACAATTGTTTGAAAAAACAGAATCAACGTATGAACGAAGTGTTTGCAAATCAAACTTCATTTCTCCACGATGTACGTTTTGAAATATGTATGTGTGTACAAATACGCCGTTTGTTGACGATTCTTCAATCAATCTTGACGGGCGTGTTTCGTAAAAAACACCTTTTGTTGATAATGTGTCAAAACGTTCTGGCATGTTTTTGCCACCAATTTTGATTTGTTTCAATCTTGTTCCGTCTTCATAAACATACACGGGAAATTTCCCCGTGCAGTCTATGAAACGACATCTTCCAAATTTAGAAAGGTGCATCGTCATTGTTTTGTGCAAAGACATCGTCATTTGCTGGTTGAACTTCATTTTCTTGTGAATCTATTTTCCACCCGTTCACGTTTGTGAACCATTTGTCATTCCATTTTTTGCTTGACAAATTGATGTGAATTGATACGTGTTGTCCGATTGACAATTGTTTCAACAATTCGCATTTGTCACCAAGAAACGAAATACAAACGTGTGGATTGTATTCATCACTTGTGTCAATTACAACGTTTTGACGTGTCCATTGATTTCCAGCTTTTGACGTCCCGGTTTGCATTTCACAAACTTCATAAACTTTTCCAGTTACTATCATTTTTAAAATTATTTGGTTAAACTTTTTAATTCTTTTTTCATTGCAGCTGACATGTCGTATTTTTCAAATACAAGATTGATGTCAGCGTCTGGTTGTTTTAAGTACGACACAACCTTGTCGTAATTATCTGACGGCATCACAAGTTTCAATTTTGTTTTCTTGCGGGATCCCGTGACATTGTTTTTTGCGTTGTCTTGTGAATCAGCATCTTTTGTGTCGTCAATCAAGAACATTCCATTCAATGCGTATTTTCTTGCATACGATGATGATGAACCAAAACTTTGTGCAATATCCATTCCTTTTTTATTCAAATCAATTCCAGCATGTGCATTGACACAAATCGAATCGTTGTCGTCATAAACGCAAACGGTGGCTTGTACCACAAGAACTTCATTGAATTGATGTATTTCATCACTTATTGTCATTGACAACTTGTGTGTCTTCAGCAATGGCTTTACCGATTCAAGAATGTCTTCTTGATTTCGATATTTGTATTTGCCGAAATTATTGAATTGATTTTTTGGTGCCTTCAGTTCACTTTGAACATTCAGCAATTTTGACTTGATATTTGCCATTTTTTTTAAAATTTATTTATTGGTTCCAATGATTATGTAAAAAATTAAAATGGTTAACCAGCTGCCAAGATACATTGCAAAAAGCAAATCGGCGTCAATTGTAGTTAACCAATACAAGACGAATGTGACTATTGCCGGAACCATTGATGCAAGAATCATATCGTCTAAATTAAATCGAAAGAATTGAACTTTTGTTCCAAGTTCAAGACGTGCGTTGTCAAGAAATTCTTTTTTTGCGAAATCTTTATTTTTCATAAGACAAACGTTCTAAAGATTCAAGAATTGATTTGAATGATTTGATTGCTTGGTCGTATCCTTCAGCTCTACCTTGACACCAATGTTTCATGTTGTTTGACACTTGTGTGTCTTCTTCAATGTACTTTTTTACTGATTCATTGTTTGAATCAACCATGTGCGTGAATGAATTGATGTTCATTTCTAACCACATTTTTACGTGTTGCAATTCGACAACTTTTTCTTTTTTTGTAAACATAATAAATTTGATTTTGTGTTATACCCACAACGCCCGGCATTTCTTTCAGTGCCAGGCAATTGTGAATTTGTTGAACTTACTTTTCCATGTATATTGTCACACCCATTCTTTCGTCTTCTTCTGAACGTTCTGTGTGTGTGTGTATTTCAAGAATCAATTCATTGTGTGTGTCGTTGTGCATGAATTGGACTTCGTAATCACCAGAAACAAACTTCTTGATGTCGTTCATGATTGCTTTGTCACTACTTTTTAAAAAGTATTTGTCACGTTTTGCATTTTCTTTTTCAACGTATGTACTGGTGTACAAATAGTCACCACCACAACCACAACGACAACAATCTAATTTGCCACGATACACTTGCAAGATTTTGTCAAAGTTGATTTCAAACGTTTGTGTCATTTCCATTGGTTTTGCTGATACTCTAAAATTTTCCATTTTGTTTATTTTTTTAATTTATACCCACAACGCCCGGCATTTCTTTCAGTGCCAGGCGTTTGTAGATTAGTTGATTTTAGAATCCGTCAGTTCTTTCAGTTATTGTGTTAGCATTGAAATATGACAATACGTCGGCAACGGTTGCTTCGTGTATCAAACCAATTTCGTCAGCATCGAACCAATATCCTTCTTCAAGATATAACCAATAGGTATAGTCGTGTCCGTCAAAGATTCCAGGATTGTACTCTCTGTCAACTTCTCGAACTAAAGGATGGTTTCTTAAATCATTTAAAGTTCTGCATTTTCTTGATTTTGTTTTCATTTTGATTATTGTTTTAAAGTTTAACATGGTACAAACATAAAACTTTTTTTTTAATTACCAACAATTTCCAACAAAATATTTTCAAAAATCTTTTTTTTGTACATTGGTAACATGAAAACAAAAGAATATTACGACACAAAAAGAAACGGAAGAAAAAATTTTGAAATTACAACAAAGTCAAAAATCGTCAAAATATCTGACGAAGTTCGTGACATGTTGATTTTGAAAAATTCAAAATATGGTGATTCAGCAACAAAGCCAGCAAACATATTTGCACGTGGCAAAGCAACTGACAACATATCTTGCCGTATAGATGACAAACTTCAAAGAATAAAAAACACCGGAATACATGAAGGCACAATTGATACAATCAAAGATTTGATTGGATACTTGATTTTGTTGTTGATTGCTATTGATGAAGATGAACCATTGACATTTTAATGTTAATTGATTTGTCACCATTTGCAAAACCCAGAATGACACGTTCTGACAAATGGAAGAAACGTGATGTTGTTCAAAGATATTGGAAATGGAAATCACAATTGCAAGAATTTGACATCGATTTTTCCCATGGTGAAGTCGGTGTCATTTTTTATGTGCCAATGCCAAAATCATGGTCAAAAAGCAAAAAAAAATTGATGAACAACACAATGCACACACAAAGACCAGATATTGACAATTTCATCAAAGCGTTGTTTGATGCAGTTTGTGAAGAAGATTCACACATTCACACGATACATGCACAAAAAGTTTGGTCATATAATGGTGCAATACAAATAAACAATTCA
>CAACVD010000211.1_pt1 | contig 27563 bp, 27 predicted proteins | sample 2381771 | NCBI WGS metagenome assembly CAACVD01 (sample SAMEA5211965, study PRJEB30684) | marine metagenome | biome: Marine; feature: Epipelagic; material: Water | collected 2015-10-15 | depth 15 m
TCAAAATATATCGACGAAGAAGCGTTTTTAGTTTGAGTAGTAGATGATTGGGCATTTCCATGTAATGTAAGATTACTTGAACCACTAGCATCATAAACACTAGGGGACGATTGAAGTAACAGACTAGTATTTGTAATTGCAGTTAATGGTGCAGTTGGAGGAGTAAAATCAGAGGTATAGACTGCGGATCCCCATACTACACGAAATTCACCTAAATAAAAGTCATCTGTAGATTCCCAACCTTCATAACCACTTCCTATACGAGTAGCCACATTTGGAAAATTTAAAGCCGCGCCGGTACTTAAAGTTGTTGTTGTGCCTTGTACTCCATTAACAAATGGCTTTAAAATATCGCCATGTCTAACTAATGCAATATGATGCCAACCTTTTTTAATTGTACCAAATGATGCTCCACCAGCGCCCGACCAGTCACTTGTATTAGAAGCAAGGACTGCATAATATGCATTATTGTACCAAAGTAGACCTCTATCACTACCACCAGAATGTTCACTGACAATTACATCACTATTGAATCCATCATTTTCGGTAAAATAAAACCAACCTTCATATGTAAATTCACCAGAATAGCTTGTAGTACCATTTTTCCAATTAGGAGCAACAACAGTATATTGCTTCGATTCAATATATACCGAGGCTCCATGTGAAGATACGCTATATGGTCCATAGTCGTATGGTCCGAATCTTTGTGTATAAACATTACCATTTGCTGTAATAGTATGATTACTAGTTGATCCATCGGCAATATATGGAAGATGACTATGAAGTAATTTTGTGTTTGTAACTGCAGTCAATGATTTAGTAGGAGTTGTGAAGTCTGCAGTATAAAGGGCCGTTCCATTAATACATCTAAAATCTCTAATATATCCGTTGAAAGGAAGTGTCGTATTATTATATCTTGTACCGGTGCGCCATGGACCACCTTGTACATACGATGTGCTATCACTATAATCACTTCCAATTTGTGTGCCGTTTACAAACATTTTAGTAGTGCCAGATGATCTACTAACAGCTACATGATACCATTTATTAGCAGTAACAGTCCCAGTTGTTCCTACAATTCTATTTGAACCACTTACATAATAATAAAAATAACCTGTATTTCTTAAACCAATCCATGGAACAGCTTGACTATCTGTAGTCCGTGGATCAAGCAGCGCCGCCGTTGCTATAGCCTCTGGATAAGCCCAAAATTCAATTGTAAAATCATTAGATCCAAATGCAAAATCTGAAGAACTAGCTACTTGTACATAATCCCCGCTACCATCAAAGTATGTACTGTATCCTCCTGGATGATGAGGAGTAAATGCCTGACTTGTGGGAGTATTTGTTGGAGCAGTTATAGTATAATTATTACTAGAATTATCAACAGGTAGAGCTGTATTAGTTCCATTGTTGCCCGATGCCTTGATTAAAGCACTTGTAAAGTTTGTGTTTTCTATTCTAAACAGTAATGTAAAGGTTGAAATAGATGTGGCAAGATTAATTCCATCAGAAGCCCTAAACGTAACTGTACCAGATGTTGTGTTCGCATTAGACTCGTCCGCTGGAGTAATCGTAAATACATTAGCACTTTGAGAGATAGTTGCTAAATTGCTGAAGTCGGCATCTGGTACTGCAGAGTATGCTACAGTAATACCTTCAGGATCTGTAGCAAGTAAAGAAATGGTTGTAACGGATTGATTAGTTGCAAGTGCATAAGTACTTTCAGGACCTGTAATAAATGAAGGATCGGTATTAATTAATGCAATATTATACCATCCTGAACCATTCCAGATGTATAGGCGATTACTACCACTTACAAAAGCTTGATCTCCTGTTGAATTACCTGTAGTAGGTAAGTTATCAATAGTATCGTATACGGTTACGCCTCCTCCTGCAGTAGAAAAAGCAACATTTCCATCTGTAACTTTGATAACATCTCCATCAGAAGCTCCAGTTGTATCTAAAGTTGAAAGGTGTACTTTTGTTATTGACATATTTATCTCCTATCCCTCTAGTTCTGCTGTTGGTGGTGTAAAGTCGGGAGTATATCTTATACCAGCTGAAATTCTAAAATTTGAAATATATCCGTCTTGAAAATTGCCTATGGTGCCAGCGTTTGCCGAATCTGCTTCAGCACCTATTAACAATGTACAATCTTGAAGTCTTGTACCTGTTGTATCGGTGACTGAATGAACATGAGAACCATTAATATAAACCTCAATTCTTACACCGGTGTATACTACAGCCCAATGATACCACTTTTTGGTGTTAACAGTAACACCAATTGGTGTAGCTGAGCCGGCGTCCCAATATATCACAAAACCATCACCACTAGTAGCTCCAAGTATCAAATGATTATTACCATTTGAAGCCTTATTAATACCTACTAAAGCCTCAAATACACTTCCTATAGTATTAAAATATGCCCAACCTTCTATAGTAAAGTTATGACCGGGTCCTTCATCCCAATCTAATGCAGCATCACAACGAAGATAATCATTAGATCCATCAAAGCTAATTGAATTCATTCCTGGTCTAGGACCAAATCCAGAAGCAATTGCTCCAGAAACTGTAATTGTATGATTGCCATCACTTCCGTCAGTAATTGTAGAAGCATGTCCTGTCAAAAATTTAGTATCAGCATCTGCAGTTAATGTTTCTCGTAACGGAATAAATGGATAACGAGCTAATCCATTTGTAAATCTAAAGTCTTCCATTTGACCATCAACTTCATAGCCTATATAAAGTTGATCTATATTAGTAATACTATTACTAAAAGATATAGTACTATTAGGGAAAGAAGAAGGATCTGCTCCAGTACCAAACGAATATTGTGTACCGTCAACAAAGCACTTAACTATACCATTCGATCTTGTTAAAGCTACATGTCTATAAGTATTAAAATTACTTTGAGTTAAATTTACACTGTGCACGGCTTCGTAGCCTGTGCCGTTAAGTTCAAATTGTAAGTGATAACCAAATCCAGAATCTCCAAATCTTGCTATAATTCTCGGTCCACTAGTATTAGCTAAGTCTCTTATAATCCAAAGATAAGGATAAGCTATAGTGTTACTATTTAACCGTATCCAAGTTTCAACAGTAAAATCACCTGTCACATCGTTGTGATAAGATCCGGTTTCAGGATGGAAAAAGACATACTCAGCGCCTCCATCTAATACCATGTTACTGGTATATTTAGTGTTTAGATTAGCCGATGTTACTCCATAGAGCGCGACCCGCGTGCTGCCAGAAGCATCATAAATATCTGGAGCATCGTTGCATGTAAGAAGTGATGTATTGGTAACTGCTGTTAGTGGAGCAGTTGGCGGAGTAAAGTTACTAGTGTAAACAGCGGTGCCTTTTACAATACGATAGTCAGAAATAAATCCAGACAAATCTCTCCCATAATAAAGATCTTTACCAATGATTACGTTGCTTGCATTATTTCCAAATGTGAGAGAAGATGTTGTGACTGCCTTTGATACTCCATCAACATATAGATTAAAACTGGTTCCATTTCTAACAAAAGCAATATGATGCCAATTATCATTTGATACTCCAACCGCACCAGTATTAAGAATTGGGCTGCTTAAACTGTAATCTGCCACATAAACAGATATGTCACCGGTAACGTATTGATTCATAATAATAACCCAGTTACCGGTGCTAGCACCATTAATGACTGAGCCTTTTGTCGTTAAGGTCGCATATTGATCAGTATCAGAACCTTTGTACCAAAATTCAACTGTAAAATCACCAGATCCAAATTCTAAACTACTATGGTCAGGAATCGATAGGTAATCGTCTGTACCATCAAAATATACAGACGATCCATGTTTAGATGCGTCATATGGCTCATAATCATAAGGTCCGAATGCTTCTACTTTTGTGTCTCCATTTACAGTAATTGTGTGACTATTTGAAGAACCATCTGCAAAATAAGGAAGATGGCAGGCAAGAAGAGAAGTATTTGTAATTGCAGTCAGTCTTTCAGAAGGAGGAGTGAAGTCAGATGTATAAACTGCTGTTCCTTTGACTAATCTTGCATCTGCAATATAACCATAGAAGGTACGATTAGTTGCATACCAACCACATCCAATGTAAAAAACATTTCCTATTGTATTAGTGTACGATGTTGTTTGTGTGTCTACTGAAATACCATTAAGATACATAGCATGGTCATTTCCATTCCTTGTCACAGCTACATGATACCATGTATTCATTTGTATAACAGGAGATTGTACCACCGGTGAGACAGCAGAATATTGCGATATGAACCAATTAATTTTTCGAGATGAATCGAATTGTAATGAAGCAAAGGTACTAGTAGATCCAGACTGACCCATAGAGATTAATCCATCACTCGCAACACTTGATGCAGTCAGGTAAAACCAACATTCTATTGTATAATTACTGGACCCTAATTCTAAGGAAGTGTCAGTCGGTATGCTTAAATAATCACCAGTCCCATCAAAACTTGAACTATAACCACCAGCGCGATATGGACTAAACGACTGAACAGTTGGACTGCCATTTAATGTTATAGTGTGATTAGTACTTGAACCATCGGTAATTGATGTATTTTCTCCATTATTACCAGACGCTTTAGCAAGTAAAGAAGTATATATTGAATTTTCAATCGCAGTCACAACGGTATTAGTTAAAGAAATAGTACCAACTCCGGTATTTATTCCATCTGACACTGTAACTGTAACATTTCCTGTGTAAGTATTAGCGTCAGTGTTAGTGATAGAAATATTTGTATTAGAACTATCATGAACTATGTTGGCGTTAGAGGTAAAATCATACGATATTGTAATTGTAGTGGGTGTATTTTCAGGTTCTGTAACTGTATATGTAACATTTGCAGTATTAGATCCTGGTTCTGTGGTAACAGAGTTTGCACTTAGAGTAATACTAGGATTTTGATTGACAAGAGCAATTTTATACCAACCACTACCATTTGTCATGTATAGTGTGTTATTATTAGACGCAAAAGCAAAGTCTCCAGCATTTAGCCCTGTAAGAGGAAAAGCTTGAGAATTAGCATAGACAGTAGCACCCCCACTTCCAACATCAGTACCCGCAGGAATAGAAGAAGAATGAGTTCCATCTGTAATTACGAATGAGTTACCACTAGCTACGATATTAACGCTATCGCTTGCACTTCCTAATTTTGTATTACTTGCTAAATATGATAATGCTTGTACCATTATACCTCCATCTTTAACCAACCGTGTGTTGAATTGTAGTATACTAACCCTAACGCAGCTCTATGTGTATTAATAATTAAATCTTCTGCAATGCCTTGAATCTTGTGACTATTTCTTGAAATAGTAATACTATTAACATTAGCACTTCCTGTTGCATCGATAAATCTGATTTCATCACCTAAGGTGGCGCTTACAGGTAGAGTAGCCGTAACTGCTGAGGAAGAAGAGTCAATGAAGTATCTATACGACACTTCAGCTGTAAAGTCACTACTTTGTTCTTCCCATGTCCAAGAAACTGAACTGCCTGTTGAATTATTTGCTGTAACCGCTGCGTGTCTTACCATAACAGAAGTTCCAACAGGTGGTGCAGACCCAAAAGTAACAGTAGTTCCAGAAACAGTATAGTCTGTGGTAGGACGCTGCATCAATCCGTCGACAGTAACAATAATATCGTTAGGATCATTTGTATCAAAAGGCGAAGTGAAAACAGTTTGTGCTGACGTAGCTGTCGCTATTGTAGCATCTGTATTTATAGCAGTCAAGAGTTTTAAATGCCTAACTTCTAATTTTAAGCCTGCAGTTATCGGATCTGTATTATTCATTATTAGAGTAGTTCCAGAGACAACATAGTCATCATTAGGAATTTGATTTATTCCTTGGAAACTCACTATTAGAGAGTTTGCATCAGAAACACTCTCACTTAGCGTAAATGTATTACCTGTAGCAACAGTTGTAAATGTATCGCTTATTGGAATTCCACCAGACGCTCCACTACTTCCAGACCCTCCGCCTGATCCAACATTATCTTGCACTGTATCAATTAAGCCGGATAAGGTAGTATAGGTGTTGTAAGTGTTAGCAGTAAGAGTAGTATATGTTACGTGGTCGTTTGAATTTACAAAAGTATTATTGCTTGCACCACCACCTCCGCTTCCAGAAGCTACATTATCTTGTACTGTATCAATTAAGCCGGAAAGAGTAGTATAGGTGCTATGATCGTTTGCGTTCACCCAAGTATTATTGTCTACTGTCAAATCACCATGATTTGCTAAACGAACCCAATACCCTGCATGTCCGTAGTAAGCGGCTCCTGTGCTATGTACATGAGCAAAAGCTCCATGTATATAATTAGACGTTAATTCACTTTCGTTTGAATAAAAACCCCAGAAATCAGAAGAGTCGAACTTTGCATTGCTAGAAACTGTATCGATCTTATTTGTAAGAGTAACAGCAACATTGGCATCATTTTCAAGAGCAGCAGAGATTTCGGCTAAAGTATCTAATGCTGAAGGTGATGCCCCAATTACTGAAGTTAAATTGGATTGAACACTATTTACCAATGTAGATAAACTTGTGTATGTAGCATGATCGTTAGCGGCAGAGTCAGGTAAAGATGAAACATTACTCTGCACTAAGTCTACATTGGAACTAACATTTCCTAATTCAGCAGAAAAATCTTCGTCTTTAGCTGTATCAAGTTTTGCACTACCGAACCTAATTTTTGTGGTATCGTTTTCGTCCAGCTTAATACTTTTCTTATTATCTCCACGACCAATAACGATTTCATCTACAGCTATTTTGGCTGGTTGACTAGTAACCCTATTTGTAAATACAACATTCGCACTCTCATCCAAAGAAATAGAAGCATTACCTAAAATAATAGTGCCATCACTTACATATAAATCTTTCCAATACGCTTCTGGACCTCCCAATGAATATACAGCATTACCTGTGGGAATTACATTACCTGCCTGGATAGTAATTGTAGATGCATTAGTCGTAGCAAAACTATCGCCTCCAGTTGGGTGTTCCCACGAAACTGAACTGGTAGCGACATTAAATGTTAATACTTGGTTAGCATAAGCTCCACCAACATCTATTAAATAAGGTTTTATTCTGCCTAAAGCCATTAGTCTTCCTTTTTTGCGTATGTCACAATACGTATTATCTCAATTATAGTATTAACGAAGTTTTTTGTCAAAATCTTTAATTATAAAGTGTGTTATCCTGTAACAGTATCATTTGTTATTATCCAACCATAAGTTGAGTTAGAATATACTAACTTGAATGAAGCTGAGTCTGCGTTAACAGTTAAGTCTTGAGATAGTCTTTGAATTTTTTCAGAATTTCTTCTTATAGTTATATTATTTGTTTCAGCGCTTCCTGCCATGTCTACTATTGTAACCCTAGAGCCGATAACTGGAGAAGCAGGTAAGGTGACATCTATTGCTGAAACTGAAGTGTCAATAAAGTAATTTGTATTAGCTGATAAAGTTGTATCAGAGCTTATGATGCTCCAAGATTCTTCACTAGTCCCTGAAGAACCTCCTGCCCCAATAACATCTAAGTGTCTTATTTCAACAGATGCTCCAATTGGAAGAGGGGTAGTATTATTAAGAGTCAGAGTATTCCCAGATACAACATAATCATCATTTGGCATTTGTACCAAGCCACTAACAGATACAATTATATTGTTAGCTTCAGATACACTAGTGCCCATAGTAAAGGTATTAGCATTAGAAATAGTAAACTGATCACTACTAGCATCAGTAGATGTAGCGAATGTAGTATTTGCATATAATCCTAAAGCTGCTAAGTCTACAGCAGTTGAATTTATTGCTGCTACTAAGTTTGTAGTTACCCTTGACGTTAAATCGTCTTTATCTCCAACTGTGATTTCGATTTGATTTTGAATATGAGCATTAGATGCTAAATCAGAGGCTACAATCTCAATGGTATCAATAGCATTTGCATCTGCCTGAATATTAACTCCAGGAATAGTTATAGTACCGTCTTCTAGAACATTGAAGTTTTCTATGTTGATTGTGCTAGCAGAAATATTAGAGGTAGAACCTATATACAAAGTTCCATCTGAAAGATAAAGATCTTTAATTTGAGCAGTAGGTGACCCGATAGAAAACACTGCATTCTGAGTCGGGACAATATTTGAAGCAATTTGAATATTTGTTGCTTGTAATGTGTTAGCAGAGATGATTAAATCTTGATTACCGTATGTGGTAATCTCATTTCTATTGTCTCCAGTTCCAAGCTCTACATTACCTGCTCTGATTGCATCAGCTCTAATACCAGCCATTGAAGAGTATATCAAATCAGAAGCATCACCACCTTGTTGAGTGAATCCGAACTGGAAAACATCTTCACTCTCATCGTACATAAATGCAGCGTTTGCGTCTGTACCTCTATTGAATATTATACCTACATCTAAAGTATTAGATCCAGATACTCCGTTATTCAATAAAAGCAATGGATCACTGATTACAGTGTTTACAGAACCAATAGTTGTAGTGTTTCCAAGAACTGTTAAATCACCGGCAACAGTAATACTATCAACTTCTAGGTTTGAGAAACTACTTCCTTCACCAGTTATAGCAAAGTTTGAATTTGCATAAGTACTAAAAGATTCTAAAGAGTCACTTGTTTCTGTTAAATTAGATTGTACGGTATTAACTATGCTACTTAAAGTGGTATATGTAGTATAATCATTTGCATTTACCCAGGCATTATTATCAGTATTAGTAGATACATTATCTTGTACAGTATCAATGAGTCCTACTAACGTTGTATAAGTAGTGTAATCATTAGCAGCAGAATTTGGAATTCCATTTACATTACTTTGAACTGTGTCTATAACAGAAAGTAAAGTTGTATAGGTAGCATAGTCATTTGCATTTACCCAAGCATTATTATCACTAGATACTACATTTGATTGTACATTATCAATAAGTCCTACTAAAGTCGTATAAGTAGTATAGTCATTGGCAGCAGAATCGGGTAACGCTACAACATTTGAATTAACAGAATTTATCTCACCTAAAAGAGTTGTATAAGTAGCAAAGTCATTAGCAACGTGATCAGGTAAAGAGTCAATATGAGAAGTAACATTAGAGTTAACAATGTTTATCTCGCCTAAAAGAGTTGTATAAGTAGCAAAGTCATTAGCAACATGATCAGGTAAGCTATTAATATGAGAAGTAACATTAGAGTTAACAATGTTTATCTCGCCTAAAAGAGTTGTATAAGTAGCAAAGTCATTAGCAACGTGATCAGGCAAACTATTAATATGAGAAGTTAAGTTAGAATTAATAGTATTAACATCACCTTTTAGTAATGTATAGGTAGCAAAGTCGTTAGCTGCCGAATTAGGAAGAGAATCGACGTTAGCATTTACTGTATCGACTAAACTTACGAGTGTTGTGTAAGTAGCAAAGTCATTTGCATTTACCCAAGCATTGTTATCGCTTGATACAATATTGCCCTGAACTGTATCTATAAGACCAGAAAGAGTATTGTAAGTAATATGGTCATTGGCAGCTGAATCTGGAAGAGAATTTACATTACTTTGGACTAAATCTATATTTGTTGCATTTGTAGATGCATTAGAACTAACTTGACCTATTTGAGAAGTAAGAGTAACTGCTAAATTTGCATCATTTTCTAAAGCTGCTGAAAGCTCACTAAGAGTGTCGAGTTGTGAAGGGGCACCGTTTACTAGATTAGAAACTTCTCCGTCAACATAGTCTAGTAAAGTTACGTATGTGTTGTAAACGTTTGAAGTAATAGTAGTATAGGTAGTATGATCATTTGCATTAACCCAAACATTATTATCACTAGAAACTACATTTCCTTGGACTGAATCAATTAACGCAGAAAGTGTTGTATAAGTAGCATGATCATTAGCAGCTGAGTCAGGTAATGCTGATAGATTACTTTGTACTAAATCAACATCACTTGAATCTGCTGTAAGAGTAATAATGTTAGTAGTAGTGTTAGAATCTATTGATATTCCACCGCCTGATTCTAAGATAAGGGCAGAATTAGAATTTAAAATACCATCTACCCATACAGAGGTGGAATCGACAGAAGCCGCAAAAGAAAGGTTCCCACTACCATCTGTAGTGAGAACCTGACCGTTTGTACCAACGGAATCGGGAAGTACTAATGTCACATTAGACGCGAGGTCGCTCTTTGCGGTTAAAGAGCTAAAAAATCCATTTGATCTTATTTTCGCATTGGAAGCATCAAGTGCTCCAATTTTAAAGTCTTTTTGTGCCATTAGTTTCCCTATCCACTAATTAGCTTTTACATTTTTTTATTGAATTAAGAAATGTTGAGCTACTGATATCTTTTTATTTGCGCTTCCGCCTTCAGAATTGATTGAGATTACGTCTGAAACTGCGTCAATCTCAACACTGAATGTTGTTAGTTCACTTGCGCCAGTATGAACAATACCATACTCAGAGAAGTGAACATCTGTTCCGTCATGAACAATTAACATTTTATTAATTTGATATTCACTATTAGTGATATCTTGAGTCATGACTACTAGTTCTGCACCTCTGTAAACCGCTCCAGGGAACGAGAATAAAGTGGTTGCAGCTGCGCCGATACCAGAAGCAATATTAGCTCCTTGTACATATTGTGTATCGATAGTAACTGTGTCAGCTACATCAATGTCACTTTGGAAAGTAACATCACCAGTAAATGGTGTGGTGCCATCAATAACGTTGTCTACTCTACTTGAAAGGGTAGTAACATTACTTTGAACAGTATTAATGTTTGTTGCATTAGTTGCAACATTATCCTGCACAGTATCAATTAGAGAACCAGCACTAGACGAAATGGTAATCTCATCTGCACCAGTTGCAATAGTAATTCCAGATCCAGCTGCTAAAGTGAGTGCATCTGCATTTGATGCGGCTTCTACAGTTGTTTGACCAGATACTTCAATCGTACGATAATATTTTAGTGAGTCTAGTCTTGCTTCGTTAGTAGCTGTATTTCCAGAAATAGTTACTAGATCAGAACTGATAGTATTTACACTACTATTAAGAGAATTAACATCTACTCCATCAACAGTCCCTTCAACAATAATATTGTTAAAGTGTGCATCTGCATAAGAAGCAAAGTTAAAGTCTGTTACTACATTTCCACCTTCGTCAGTAGAGTATGCTGCAACAAACTGATCTTCACTCTCATCAAATCCAACAAAAACGTTTGAGTCTGATCCGCGAGATAGTAAAAGACCAGTATCAAAACCAGCAGCAGTAGCACCATTAGATAGGATAAGAGTTCTGTCTGAAATAGTTGTATCTGTTGATTCAATTGAAGTTGTAGTACCTCCAACAATTAAATCGCCATCGATAGTTACAGCTTGATTGAATGTAACATCACCAGTAAATGGTGTAGTTCCATCAATTACACTTGCAATATTAGCCTCTGCAGCGTTAACGTTATCTTGTACTGAATCAATATCAGTCGATCCATCAACGTGGATTGCGATTTCGTCTGTACCTGCATTACCAATAAGTGTGATACCATCACCAGCAACAAGAGTTAATGAATCAGCATTCGAAGATGCTGTAATATTTACTCCATTGGCAGTAATTGTACGATAATATTTTAGAGAATCTAGTCTAGAAACATTTGTTGCAACGTTATCTTGAACTGTATTAATGTTTCCATCTAGTGTTGAAATATTTGTAGCATTTGTTGCTACATTATCTTGAACTGTATCAATATCAGATGTGATACTAGAAACAGTAGTTGTTAGAGTAGCTACGTTATCTTGAATTAGATCATCTCTAGCTGCAAGAGTTACATAGGTATTATAAGTGTTAGCAACACCTTGGGTAATTGCCCCTGCGTTTGTTGCTACATTGTCTTGTACTAGATCGATAGAAGACTTAAGGGCTACCTCGCCTCCTCCAATCGATAAGGTATTTGCTGTTGAGTCAAATAAGAAACCATTATCAGAAGATGCAATATTTGCACCTACAATAATACCTTTTTTGACCTTAAAGTCTTTTTGCTCAGTGGCCATTCTGAATCTCCTTGTTAATTAAGTATTCTTACTATTTTGATTGTGTTATTTGCACTGTTTGCATTTGCTTTTAAAACTATTGAATTACTTTCTATAAAAGCATTGAAAGTAACCATAGGGTTGGTTGAAGTATGAACTAACGCATATTCCGTTAATTTTACGTCAACACCATCATGAACTAATAATACCTCAGAACTTTGGTATTGTCCATAAGTAATATCTTCAGTATTTACAATTAGCTTTGCAAAATTGAAGTTATCTTTATTCCAAGTACTAATAGTACTCTCTCCGATAGCTACATTACTAGCTATAGCGGTATCTATCACAGCACCAGAAGTACTAAAAGTCATTGTGTCTACAGCTGATAAAGATCCTAACTGTTCTACACCAATGGTTCCAGTATATCTAGCACCTTTAATGTAAATTGTTTTATTTACAAAATTAATTCCGTTTGGAAGGTTTGTACCAATAAAATTTAGCACTCCTGAAGAATAATCAAAAAACCATTCATCATCATTTCCTGAACCTGTGGTAAAAAGTCTAGTTCCATTAGTCTCAGGAGCATTATCAGAGGTTCCAGAAACATACACGCTAACTTGATAGCTGGCTCCATACTCAGGAGGTATCCAATTAGTTGATCCAGTTTTCCAAGTTCTGTATTGGGCAGAAGTGCCATCAGGAGTTGTCTCTACAGTATTATTAGTGGCATCAGAGTATACAGTTACAACTCCTGAAGAAGTGCTTGGTTTAGTGGCAGGTATTTGATCTGCTTGATTCCAGAGAGTATCACCTCTATTTAGAAAAGCTGAAGGAATAGCTTCGTTAGCTGCAAGTTTATTCGCATTGGTATCTGTCTTTGTAGCAGCAAAGGCAATTTTTTTCCAAAGATAGTCAAGTTTCTGATCGTTTGAAATTGCCATTATGAAGTCTCCTCAAAGCTCAAGGCTGTGATTTGATCACCACTCTGTAATCCAATATTTACTAAAATCTGATTCCCAAAAGCGTTAGAAGCATTTTCTGCACCAAGAGTTAATGTAAATGTTTGATTATTATAACTTGTTCCTGCTATAATTCTATCTCCTCCTGAGAAAGCACAGCCATCTTCTCCATTACCTCCGTTAGATCCTGGAATTCCAACACCAGGATACTGAGACGACGCATCTAACCAACCATTCAATCCAGAGAAGTTATCTATCTGAGTTCCTGGAGCAGCGATATGAAAAGATCTTACTCTTCCTGTAAGACGCACTACAAAATTAGCCAATCCTGTTCTTCTAAATGCTAATCTGATATATTGATTATTAGACCAGTTTCTTCCAGAAGTGCTAAGATCAGGCCCCACAGGTAAATAGCCACTACTATGATCTACTGTATAGTACTTTAAAGTTCCAAAGCGAACAATTGCCTCATCGTTAGTAGTCTTTGACTGTGCACCGCTCCATGCAGCACCAGTATAATAATTGGTAGAACCACTAAAGCTTGGGTTATCTCCAGTTCCTGTACCTATGTTAATTCTTTTGGCGTCATCTGTAAATGTAGAACCAAGGCTATCGCTAACTGCTATGTTTTGTTCATCTATACCACTTATTGATTGGCTATAAACTTGAAGTTTTTTATCCGAGTACTCTTCGTAAGATCCTGTTCCGTTCACATTAATCATCCTAAACTTAAGTGTTTCTACTACTCTAGCACTACCATTTACGTTTATCGATATATCTCCTAAAGTATACTTATTAGAAGAGTTAATTCCAGTTTGTTTAATTGGATTACTACCGCTTAAGAAAGTAGAAGCCCCATCTATCTGAGCATAGGTTCTAGTTTGAGTAGAAATAGAATCACCTGATGTAGACTCATAATTTGTAGCAGGGGCAATAGTAAAAGGTGTGCTAGTATTTCTGAATGTTTGATCAATCCAGTTATATACTTTGGCTCCAGAAAGTGTTAAAACTCCACCTGTATTATAGTATGGGATTCCAGAAATATATCTTTTTGAACCTGCTGTACTCTCTGTTAAATCAGCAGCACTCAAATCTATAATTGGTGTAGAGGTTAAGCTTTCTTTTACAAACTCAATGGTGTTTGTACTACCTGTCTCACTATGAGAAAGTTGGAAAGAGTTAACTCCATCAATAAGAGCTGTGGCGCTTTTTTGAATTGATCCTTTGAATACTCTGTAGAACCCTGTGGGGTATATTTTACTGCTTCCAGAAACTGAGTTTCCATTTTGATCAACAGAGTTTGCATCAATATCTTGAGTAATAACTAGTGATGTATAAGTTCCTGCATCATTCCCAGCAGTGAAAGCTTTTGATCCATCAGCTACTCCATTTACCATAGCACTGAGAGTTCCTGTATTAGCGGTGGCAGCAAACGTGGAAAGAGTGTCTGTTGTAACAAATCCAGATTGATCTACTGTTCTTGGAAGATCGTCACCAGCGTTTGCTGAAGCTCCACCTGTATTGTCATCAAAGTTCGCAGCTAGAAGTGGGGAAATTCCTGAATCTTCTGAAGTCATACTTAAAGTCTTAGAACTAAGCCCTACTGGTGGGGTAGGATTACTTGCTATCTCAATATAGGCTGTTTTTACATCAATGTCGTCTGTGCCTCCAATTGAGAATTCTCCATTTGCTTTTAGTACAACAGTGTAGGTTCGTACAGTTGTATACTCGTGAGTAATATTACCACCTGTTGGAGTACCAACATCTCCTTCAGCAAGAGTTACAACAGTATTATCACCAAAGTTCCACTCATAGGAATCTGTATTAATAGACTGGTTCAAGAAACTAACAACATTACGTTTGTTTCCATTGTAGTCAGTAAACAAATATCCCTTACGAACATTAGAAGTGTTCAAGCCTACACTTTGAGTTGCAAAAGCTCCTAAGAAATCAGATCGTGGATCTGGGAACACTGTAATACTTTGACTTGCGCTTGAGAAAGGAGAACTCGAGTGCCCACTGTAGAGATCAAGAGTGATATTAAATGTTTGTTGAGTCTCAGGGTCAGAGAGAGTAAAAGTATGATCAATAGTTTGAGAAGTATCTCCTGCAGCTCCAGTTCCTGCATTTACTGAGTCTGTAGTTCCATCACCCCAATTCCAAACATACCTAATTGAATCAGGGAATGCAGAGTTGTTACCTGGATCACTAGAAGTGGTGTTCGTAAAAGTAACAGAGAGACCATTATCAGACTCTTCGTTGTTACCCGAATCTATTGACTTTGTAAAGGTTGGAGTATGAGTTGAATATACGAATACAGCATCTGTGGTAGTATCCTCCTGTCCGTTTGTAGAAGAAGCAGAAGTTAGAGTAATAGTATAACTTTCATCTCCTCCAGAATTGGTATAGGTATGAGTTAAGGCTCCATTACCTGGAGTTCCCGCTCCCGTAGTTCCTAGGGATACATTGGCTGATCCATCTCCAAAGTTGATCTCGTATGAATCAGAGAACTGTGAGATATTCGTAATAGATACAGTACTACCTGAGTCAATAGTATCATCTGCTATTGTAAATTGAGCTTCAGGAGCAGGAGTAGCAATATCAATTACATCTGTTTGTGTTTGAGAGGCTTCACTTCCTTCTCCTGATCCACCAGTGTTCTTTGCTGTTACAGTGATTGTTTGGAAACCCCCAAGAGGTTGGTCATAGACATGATTTGCTGAAGTAGAAGATGTAGTGGTGTTGCTGGTACCATCTCCCCAAGAAATTTCGTACTGATTTGGATTGCCCACTGTAGTGATGCTTAGAGCAACACTAAGAGGTGAGTTACCAGAGGTTGGAGATGCCGAAAAGGCTACGCTTTTTACAAAAGTGTTGTTTCGTACATTCTCAATCACTTCATTTAAAATGTCTACCGCCTCAGTAACAATAGTGGTATTCGAGAAGTTTTGATAAGCTCCATCATTGAATGAGCCATCAATTGCTTGTCCAAGCGCCAGTTCACTTCCAGTTCCTCCACCAGCTTCATCATCTTTGAAGAATAGAGTTCCAGCTCCATCAGTAGAGAGAACTTGATTAGAGGTTCCATCTGCATTAGGAAAGACAAGAGAATTAATAGTTTGTACTTCTAGGCTAGTGATATTGGCTGTTGCAGTAACAATGTTACCCTGCATCTCACCCACAAGAGTATTAGCTGATAAAGAGTCAACAGAGATTGCAGACGCTTCTAGGTTAGCAACTCGTAGCTTAGCTTCAGTTCCTACAAACTCTTCATCAGTGTTTGTAGCGTCTTGTAAAATAACAAAAGAGTTAGCAGAGCTGTCCCATCCTAAGAATCCTAGCTTGCTCTGTCCGTCTTCATAGTATCTAAACTCAAGACCGCGATCTTTGCCATCATTAGTTGTAAGTGCTGTGTTACCACCTAGAGTTAGAATAGGATCTTGAAGAGTGGTAATAGTTGAGTCTACACGCGAGGTGTCGCCTTCAACAATTAGGTTTCCTTGTACTAATACGTTTGTACCGTCAAAAGTAAGTGTTCCAGACTCTGCGCTAACATTAGTTCCAACAATTTCAATTCCACCTACATTGGCTGACGTGGTAACCTCAAGAGCGTCTGTGGTAATAACTGTATTACTCTGTACAGAGGAGAATAGAGTTTTGTTAAACACCTCATTAATTGCAAAGACTAGATTAGACTTGTTTGTGGTAAGCAAGTCAGAACTTAGGCCAGTACGAGCTAAGAGTTCAACGTTTGATGCAATATCACTAGCAACAATCTCAACGTTATCGATTGCATTAAGATCAGCAATAATGTTAACACCTGGAATAATAATCGAACCATCATCACGAACTCCAAAATTTGCAAGAGTGATAGTGTTAGCACCGATAGATGAATTAATACCGAGGAAAATAGTACCGTCACTAAGATGAATGTCTTTGATCTGTTTATCAGGAGTACCGATTGAATAAACAGCATTATCTGCAGGTACAATGTTAGAGTGGATGATGATATTAGATTCAGGAGAGAGAACATTAGCTGATAGGTGTAAATCACTAGCCTCTATAGAAGTTACTGTGATTTCATTTTGAACATCGCCTACACCAAGGTTTATATTACCAAATCCAGTAGTAGCGCTTAAATTAGCCTGAACTAGATCAACCTTAGTATTACTCTCAGTAGCAAACTCATCAAGAGTTTGAGAGATGATCTCAAGATTATCATTTGTAGTATCAAGTGCATCAAGAGCTAAAACAATATTACTCTCTTGACCATCCATACGAGCATCAGCTACATCAATATAAGTGGTAAGATTAGACTGTACAAGATCTACGAGAGTGGCAGTGGCGTCAACATTTGATTGCACCTGATTGATGTTAGTAACAAGTGAGCTTTCTATGCTGTTAAGGTTCGCTTGAACATCGTTAGCTCCCCCACCAGCCGCAATTAAAGCGTTTGCGGTTGCGGCATATGCATCAAGGTTCGCTTGGACCACCGCAGTATTTGCGGCCGCGCGAGTTTCAGCGCTCTCGACGTTCGACGATACAATGTTTACATTAGCCTCGAGACCCACCACATTATCATGAATTGAAGACAGATCGAGCTCTTCGTCATCAACAATAACTCCTGCCTCGAATCGAGTATTCGCAGCCACATAAACAAGTACGTCTCCGTCTTGTACGTTCGAAGTATCAATATCAATTAAAGAGTTAGAGGTGAGAGTTTCGAGATTAGATTGAACGAGGTCAACATTAGAAGATACAATGTCAACATTTGCTTCAACGTTTGCGACGTGGCGATATACATTGTCTTGAACAATGTTAACTAGATCAACAGCGTCAACACCTGCAGGACCGCGTACTCCAACAGAAACAACCTTTGAGCTGCCTCCATTAGGATCGGTGATAATTACTTGATTTGTTAATTCGGTTACTGTTACTTGGCTCACTCAGTGATCTCAGGCACTACATTGAATTTTCCTTCAATCAGCCTGGTGACATATCCTGTTTGAGAACGTAATTCCAAGTCGTAACGTAAACTTTTGGTGGGAAGAATAGAGGTGTTTGCTGCAGCCATGAGAACACGAACATTACCATTCGCTCCATCCTCACTAGCTTCTACTGTGCCATCGATAATACAAGCTCCATTTGATGAAGCATTTGAGGAGAATGCGGCCAACAACGGCCCTCCAGCATACTCACGAATGTGCATGTTAGCAGTATAGTTTGATAAATTTACAGCTACTCCGTCTGAATCTTTATAAGTTATGATACGGTCAAATGTGGCACCCTGCTCACATGTGAAATTATATTTTCCTGCGGACATTTATTTTTTGTCTCCAAGCAGATCCTTCATTAAGGAATCGTAGTTATTATTAATCTGGACGGCAACTCCCGCCTGTTGTTTAGGTCGAGTAGCTGATTCCATGTCGTTCAGTAGTTTCATCCAATCGAGTAAATCTTTCTTTGTATACACTCCAGATTCAAAACCTTCTTGAAGCTTTTCGTCAATCACTTTGTTAATGATTGCCATACGCTTCATTCGATTCAAGTATCCTTGTGAAAGATAGATATTATCAATATAAGACTTAACTTCCTTTTTTTCTATTATCTCAATTACTTGGTCCATTGTCAAACTGTGAGTTTCTGACAAAGTTTCGATCGAGGTGCCAGCAAGGTAATCATTTGCAACTGCTAAGAGAGTTGGATCTAAAGCTGGCGCTGAAAGCGCCTCATTTAATTGCTCGCTATATGTTACAGGTAAGTCTTTGATATCTTGACTCATTCTTAGTCCTCCAAGATGTTTTTATATTTGTTCCAAGCGTCTTCAAATTCTTCGACTCGAAGATAGGCTTCTTCGTTTCCCCACAAACGACTGAGGTATCCATCATAACTGTCTTCAATCATTTTAGCTGCAGGAAGATATCCTTTAACCATCCAAAAAATTCTAGCCTTTTCTTTGAGGGTGGTCAAAAAATAAATCCTCCAATCAATGCAGTGTAAAGCATATAACAGCTAAAATGGGCTACTTGGTCAACTCCTTGAATAGTCCAAAAAGTTTTTGACTCATACTTAATGCCCTTGCGTCTAACCCACAGAGTCTTACAGTAGTCGATTGTAAAGTGTAGAACAAAGTCTAGCACGCCTAAAACAATTGAGTAGTGAAGAGGTACAAAAAAGATTAAGACTAGCACAGAGAGGGCAGCATGGTCTAAAGCATGTAACCAGCCTTTGCTACTTCTTAAATCTAACTTATCTCCTGAAAGACGGCTTTGCAGCACTAAGTCTGCTAGTGCATGTTTACACATTAGTAGATATAAGATTAAGGAGAGTGTCATTTTTTATCTTTCTCTACGTTTGCTAGCCTGGTTAGTAAATTTACCACTTTGTCAATCGCTCTAGAGTAGTGCATCAAACCAATTCTCAAACATTCTCTAATCATTCACTTTCTACTAAATAGGTAGCTAAAAGATTCATCTCTAAAACTCCATGAGGTTCCATTAAACCTTCATCTGTTGAAATATCTAAAACTCTCAATTCTACAAAACAAGGATGGCGAGCTGGCAAGAGACTGATTACATGATCGATATCATCGATTAAGGCTTCTGCACTTGCATTAACATCATCCTCGTCTTCGTCGTACACATACCCCCGAAGGTTGATTAAAATATTTCCGTATTTTACTCCTCCTCCGATATGGGTACGCGTTTCTTCTAGTGCATGCAAACAAATTATGGGAAAATCATTCACCTCCTCCAAAAATATATATCTAGGGTAAACATTTTCATGCACGTTATGCGTAAACTGATAAGCATCATGACCAAGCTGAGCCTGACCATATTTAGTATCAAGAGAACTTCTACCACCGTCAATGAAGCGAAGCTCTTTTACGAGAATCTCTAAAAGTTCAGTTTTTGTCATTTTTTTCACACAGTGAGCAGCGACAACAATCGCATACTTTTATTACGTGGTAACTTAAGTCATAGTTTTTCTCTTCTCTAAAAAGAGAAGAATTACAATGAGAATGATATCCACAGTTTTTACAACTATGGTTAGTTTTATAGCCATCTCCTACTAACATAAGTATACTATACTATAGGCTTTAGCCTATGTCCAACTCTTTTAACTAAATTTCAAAAATTCCAGTGTAAAGTGCGTGAGGGTGGGCGCGAGATACGGATTGAAACAAAAGTCCCATAACCGCCCTACCTACGCAACTATATTACCCTACCCTACCGGGGGCACGAAACATTATTACTCTACTAACTAATTGAAAACATTAACAAATAAAAATGACAAGCTATTGAAAACATTGAATAAAAAAATGAAAAAAATGCGTTTGGGGGCTTGATTTATTGATCGGCAATGCTTATATTCTATATATAAGCAATGAGGAGATATCGACATGATTAAATCTTTCGCTGAATTAGATGCTCGCTTTGCCGCTATCGCTGGCAAGGCACACACTGTCCGCCGCAATCATGCTGGCGCGGCTGGTGAATTATTTGAGGTTTTAATGCAAGGCGAAATAGTCGGCAACGATAAAGGCGCAGATTTTGCCGCTATCAATTGCGAGGCCAAGGTGCACACTTCAAAGAGCGCAACCACAATTTTTTGCATGGCCTTTTCACGCGGCATAAAGCCAGCCGAATTTTCTAAGCGTTTTGGATCGGGCACTGTCCGCATGGGCAAGATAAACAAGGCTGGCCAGTCAGTCGCGGTTGTCGGTGATGCGTTGATGGTAACTGTAAACGGGCAAGCGGTTGCTGGTTGGTCACTGACCGAAATTGCAAAGCGCATTGAGGAAAAAATGCCAAATCTGGCAATGGTAAACGCCACTAAGCATGACAACCGAGTGGTGTTCAATCAAATGTTTATTGGTAAGCGCGTTGTGGCTGATCACTTTATTGCTAGCATTCTTGCAGGTGATGTAGTGATTGAGATGCGCAGCGGTGCGGTGCAGTTTAGAGCGCAGTCTAAAATCATTGAAACATGGTTTGAGACTACACACTAAAATAAAAATTGAAATTGAACAGTATGTGTCGCTTCTAGGACATACAAATCAAAAAAACTGGTGTATAACTATTATACAAACTGAGGAAAGGAACTAAAAATGGAAATCAACTTCGACATCAACGATATTCAGTTTTTCACTGATGCCCAGCTTGAAGCTTGGCAAATCGCGCTGGAGCCTGTAGCAGTCTCTGGCTTCAAAGCAGACCTTCTGTCTGCTATCAAAACAGAGATCGAGACTCGCAAAGAGGATTGGTTTTCAAGCGATCTTGATAACGATGGTCAGCCTAGCTGGGAGCAGGAATGGTCTGACTTTGGTGAAGTCTATGATGACTCATATGGAGATTATATATAATGACTAAGAAAATTCATATCATCAGACATCGTGTGTCAACTGAAACCTTGCGCAGACGTAACTATTTTAATTTTGTTGCAAAGCAAAAAGGTACTGTCACTCTCATGACTAAACCTAAAGGCAAAAAATAATGTTTGGGATTGTTGGTTCTCTTTTGGTCATTGGTCAAATGGCATTGCTCTCACTTGGTGCGCCAATCCATGTTGCGCTGTTGTTAGGTTTAGGTGCGGCAGGGTGTTGGATTTTTCACGCACTAGAACGTGGTGATCGTGCTTTGTTATTTGTGAATGTTGTTGTTGGGGGTTTCGCGTTTGTTGGTTTAATGCCTTAATTACAAACACTTAGCGAGGCCCCGGGCGCTGGGTAACTCATTGTTTTTAAACGAAATCTTTTTTATTTTTTTTGCATTTTGTTGTGATCTGAACACTATTTGTCGTTCAGAGAACAGCATTTATCTCAAATTGCTGTATAACTATATATAAGATAAACAGAAAGAAAGAGAAAGAATGTTCAAGATTGTTTTAGATACCCCACCTTGGGATCCACCTTATCGCAAGATTGCTTCGACAACCTACAGAGATCAGTTTGGGAATGTGGTTAAGAACCCAGCCAAACATCTTGCAAGGTTGCAAGCTCGTAAAATGGCAGAAACTATTATGAAGGAGAAGAAATAATGACCACTTTTTACACTGCTGGAAAAGTCTGGCACAATGAAAAATTCCAAGCCCTGCGTGCTGATGGCTTTCCTGTTAAAGCACGTTGGATTGATCTAGATAACGATAGCGAGTTTGTCGCCAATCAAAAAGATCAGCTGTGGACTTTGTGTTATGAAGATGTGAGAGATAGCGACTTTGTGTTGCTGTATTGTGAAGATGAAAGTGAGGAACAGCGTGGAGCGTTGGTTGAAATTGGTATGGCGTATGGTTTTAATAAACCTGTATATGCTGTGGGTTCATGCAGAACAATTAAGCCTAACAATATTAGCGATGTTGCTTTTACTCACTACAAAAATTGGACTTGGCTAGATACTAATGATCTGGTTGAAGGTGCTAAGATGGCAATGAGCATTGAAGCACTAAAAAACATTGCTTCGCTAGTTGCAGAAAAAGAAAAGGAGACTGCCTAATGGTTATCAAAGGTTTCAGATCAGGTGCTGACATCAAAAGAGCTATTCGCATTTGTCGAGCCATTCAAAAATATCTCGATGCTAAAAAGAAGGAGAACAACTAATGCCTTATATTCCACAAGATCGTCGTGCTGAGATTCTCGATGAAATGCGTAACGATGGCACTCACTGGTCACCAGAAAATGCTGGTGATCTCAACTATGTGATCACAACTTTTATTGACAACTTTATTTTTGAAAAAGGTTGTCGCTATGCACATCTCAATGAGATGATGGGCGCGCTTGAATGTTGTAAACAAGAACTATACAGGCGTCTAGTTGCACCATATGAAGATGAGGTAATAGAAGAAAATGGTGATGCCTATGTGGTTGTTCCTAAACGAGAGGCAGAATATTAACAAAAACAACCGCTTAGGCGGCACCGGGCGCAATCGGCTAAGTCCTTGAATTTATTGGGTTTTTTATCTCGTGTGACATATTTGCAACACAAGTCATAAAAAACTAGTTACAGCCTATTTTCTTGTTGACTTTCTAGTTTTGTTGGTGTATAACTATATATGTAATCAGTAAGGAGATATTAAATGTTTGTAAAGATCATCACTAAAACTTTTGGTTTTCGTTCGCAGTTTTTCAATGACGAGGGCGTTCTACTTGGGCAAATGCAGACTAATTTGTATCCTGAGCCTCAAGAGATAATCGAAAGAGCAGAACATTATCCTACTGAAGGTTGTGAAGAATGTGAGTTCATCGATTCTCGCTGTGTTGAATGTCGAATATATGAAGACATAAAAGTGCAAGGCTCAATGGGTGATTATGTCATAAAAGGAGAAAATTTAATATGACAACAAAGAAGTTTTTTGTGGGGCTATATCTAGCCTATAGCGTAGCGACTGATACCATTATTTGGGGCGGCGCTGTTTATCTTCTAGTCAAGGGTTTAATCATCTAATAAAATCAAATACTTGCACGTCCCCGGGGGCTGGCTAAGTCATTGAAATCCTTGAACAATTTAATTATTTTTTTTTGCATTTTGTCGTGATCTGAACACTATTGGTCGTTTGTAGGCGAGAACAAAATGCATTTCTAGTTTATAACTATATACATGATGAAGAAACAGAGAAACAAAAAAAGTAACCCAAATCCAATGGCAAAATCTCTGCGAGGTTTTCGCCCTAAGGTTGTGCGCTCGAAAAAAGCATACTCGAGGAAAGGTCAAAATATTGGCACGAAAGGTTATGATGCGTCAAATTACTGACTTGACTTTTTTGTTTTTTTGTTGTAATATACACATATCAAATCACTAGAGCCTAAAGGAGAAATTTTATGGCTGAATCAAATGCAAAGGTAAATGTCAACTATACCTCAGAAATGGTTGAAAAAATGGTTGCTATGTATGAAGAACTTGGCAACTCAGGTTTGGACTCAATCGCAGAAGCAATGGATAAATCTGTTCGTTCTGTTCGTTCCAAGCTGGTTCGTGAGGGTGTCTATGTCGCATCCCCAAAGGGTGTGTCATCCTCAACCAAATCTCAAGAGCCTTCAAAAAAAGAGCTTTTGAATACTTTGGAAGCAATCGTTGGTTTTGATTGCACGCCTCTAAATGGGGCAACCAAAGCTGGTTTGATTTCGCTGATTGAATACACTCAGCGAGACTAACCAAAAGAGGGGGCAGCAACGTCCCCTCTCTATTCACTTCTAATATTGCGAGGAAAAAATGGCTAAAAAATTCAATACCTATAAATCTATCCATGAGCCTATGTTTAAGAAAACATCACAGGCTGCGCGCAAAGGTTCGCTCAAAACATCGAGCATGAACAAGCACAAGCGACGTTCGCACAAACTATATCGAGGTCAAGGCAAATAAAACCTTGACAGATTAGGTCTTAATAAACAAACACTTAGCGGGGCCCCGGGGGCCAGCTAACTCATTGTTTTTATTGGTTTTTTAGGTTGTGTGACATATTTACCACACTACTCAATAAAATGCAGTTGGGGGCTATTTTTTTGTTGACTTTATATGTTTTTTAGTTTATAACTATATACAAGATAAACAACAGAGAAAGAATACAAATGAAGAAACGAGTTTTTATTTTCGACCTAGATGGAACAGTTATTGACAGCGAGCATCGCACACCACGCGATGAGAATGGCAAGTTAATTCTTCAACAATGGTTTGATCTGGCAACGCCAGCAAACATTGCTAAAGATACTTTGCTTCCTCTAGCTTCACTTTTTAGAAAAGCAAAACGCAAACATCACCACATTGTGATTTGCACAGCTCGCACACTGTCAAAGGCAGATCGTGAGTTTTTATCAAGGCATGCCCTAGGTGCCTCTTACATTCTTTCAAGACCAGAAGGTGATATGACACCAGATGGTGAATTTAAAAAGAGGCTTCTTCAAGACCTTTTCAAGGTTCGCTTTCATGGTTTGAAAAAAATCATGTTTGATGACAATGATGAAGTCAGAGAAACTGTTTCAAAGATTGGGGTCAAAATGGTTGATCCTAGACCACTAAACGAGGTAAGCTGATGCTAATACTAAAAGGCAAATCTAGACATGGAAAAAATCGCATTGCTGCTTTTGGCAATCGGTTTATAATCAAAGAACAACGCAATCATATCCAAACAATAACGCACAGATCATGCATTGGTCCTTTTGCGTTTGTTCAATGCGTGGATCATCCAGAGGGTCATCGCTGGATTAGTTTACACGACGATCCTGATTTCGAAATCATTACAAGCACTTAACCCCGGGGCTAACTCATTGAATATGTTACAGATAAATCGCACAATTTTGGTCATATTGAAACATTTTGTGTCGCTCTAAGAACAGCAATTATCTGAGATTAGTTTATAACTATAAGAATGATTGAGATGAAAGGAAACAAAATGCAATCAACAAAATTCGTAATTCTAGACGTTGAGACTGATGGTCGTGACAATGTGGTTGATCTTGGCTATTGCGTCAGAACTAGATCAGAAAAAATTGCTCAAGGTGGCTTTCTCTTGCTTGACGTTTTCGCTGAGAAAGGTTCTTACTATTCTAAAGATTATTTGGGCATGGCAGACAGGCGAGAAATTCAACCAACTACGTTTGCCAATGCTCGCACGTTTATGAATGATCTGGTCAACTCTTTAGCTGGTCGCGTTATTCTCTGCGCTTACAATGCCAGCTTCGACAGGCGTGCGCTCAACAAAACTTCACTTCGTCAAGATGGCAATTTCTTTTTTGATCGTTATTTTGACTGGCTGGATATTTGGCGTGCTTGGGCTAATACTGCACCCAAAGCCTACAGAGAGCTTGCACCTTTTTCAGCTTCTGGAAAATATCTGTCTACCACTGCTGAGAATGTTTATCGCTTTGAATTTCAAGAGCCTGAGTTTGTCGAGGATCACACTGGCGAGGCTGATGCTGTTATTGAGGGAGAAATCTTTGACAAGGTTCTCAAGCGTAAAAAACGCTTACCAATCAATGACATGAAAGGCATGGTTTGGCGAGACTTCAAGGTTGAAGACGCTGAACAGGAAAATGAGAAACTACAACTTGAGTTTCTTGCAATGATGAAACGAATGGGGGTCTAAATGGCTAAAAGACACTTTGGAACAATATCAGGGAAATGCTCACTCTGTGGAATTAACCTTTACACAGAAAGCAAGAATCGTCCACATGTTGCGGCGATGCCTTGCAATATTAAGGCTTGTCCTTATGAAAAGTCAGAGGACCAAGCGTTAAGGTTTGCTGAGGAAATGAAGGTTTTGCCAGCTGGCAAAGGGGATATCTACTATGATGGTTGATTCCTCTTAAAAAACAAACACTTACAGGCGCCCGGGCACACGATTCTGTCAATGAAATCAATCACTTGCTCGACCCCGGGCGCATTTGTCCATTAAAACAATGCTTTGCGTGGTGATGTTCGTCCAAGAAAATCAATGAATACAAACAGTTACAGGTGATAATTATTCGCAAATAAAAGTTAGCGACCATTCTTCATTTAACATCTTAACTGTGCCACCCATGTGGCACCAGTAGTAATTCGACGATGTCAAGTAAAAAGTAGACGCAAAAACGAAAAAAAGTGAATTCAAATGTGAGTCTTGGTTCGGCACCGCCGCTAGTAGTAGATCTACTATTCAAATTCGCGGCGCCTCGTTGTCAAGTAGAAAATTAAGCGCAAGTGTCAATTTTTTTCTTGCTCTCTTGTTAAAATTTTTCTAAAATCTAACTGTTGATTGAGAGAGATCAGCCTATCCAGAGCAAGGCCGATTGATGTGACTTTTTACTTGCCAAGTGGTTCTGATTTCGATATACTGTTTAAAGAATGAGGGAACAGCCAGCCTCTGACATGGCTTTATCTTTGCAAACTTAGTGAGGTTTTATCATGGCAAAGACTGTTAACTACACCGACGAGCAGGTGTCTAAAATGCTCGAAATGTACTCTGAGCTGGGCAACGCAGGTATTGACCAAATTGCCGAAGCTGTAGAGAAGAACGTCCGTTCGGTACGTTCGAAGCTGGTACGTGAAGGTGTATACGTTGCATCGCCGCGTGCTAAGGCAGCTAGCAAGGACATGGGTCCTAGCAAGAAAGAGTTGCTTAACGATCTGGAAACCATTGTCGGTTTTGACGTTACTGGTTTCTCAGGGGCTACTAAGCCAGCGATTCAGGAGCTCATTACTCACTTGAGCGCCTAATCCAAAGGCTTGATAGGGGGGACAAAGGGTAGTGCTTCGGCGCTACCCTTTTTTTGTGCTAAATTAACCCAAACACCTCTGCAAATCTTCGTTTGCATGCACTAAAAGCCTAAAAATGCCTTGCGCCAAGGTCTACCCTCCCACCACTACCCTTGTATAGTAGCAGATAGATAGGCATTTGTCAATGATATAGTGTATTTTCGAGGTAGATGAGGTAGGAATAAGTTGGAATTCGAAGAAATCCCTAAGAATCAAGAAAAATAGCTAAGAATAGTAGAAAATAGTTAAAAATGATAATTTTTTGCGCCCTGGCAATGGTACGAAAACACTACAAAAGAGAACCAACAATCCCAAACATTATTTTTTGCCTTTAGGTTTAGTCATG
>CAACVD010000212.1_pt1 | contig 27563 bp, 34 predicted proteins | sample 2381771 | NCBI WGS metagenome assembly CAACVD01 (sample SAMEA5211965, study PRJEB30684) | marine metagenome | biome: Marine; feature: Epipelagic; material: Water | collected 2015-10-15 | depth 15 m
TGTTCTCTGGTTGTCAAAGTGGCCTCCCTGACAGTGCTGAGGGTGAGGTGATTGGAATATCTAATAATGGGATTGCTGGTGGAACAGGCCAACACAATGGTCAAAATGATAGCTATGGATATTTAGGTGAGTATTCAATAACCAAACCAGCAACCCCAGAGGCCCAGAAATGGGATGGCTGGGGCACAGCACTAAAGCCCAGCTATGAGCCAGCCATCCTGGCCAGAAAGCCCATCAGTGAGGCCAACATAGCTCAGAATGTGCTCAAGTGGGGCACAGGTGGAATCAATGTGGATGCCTGTCGGTTTGCTTATGGTGATGACTGTTGGGTGGGGCCACAAACTGATGAGAGTCATCAATGGAATTTGAAAAAAAATGGCATCAGAGACGCATTTGCTGAGCAGCCAGATAACACATTGAGGGTTGATTTATCAAGTTACAAACCATCAGGAAGATGGCCAGCCAACATCTATCAATGCCCCAAGCCACCCAGGCGCCAGAAAGAGGCAGGGCTGGAGCATCTGGAGAGCAGTGGAGGCGGTTCTCTTGGTTTTGGTCAGGATGGCTCACTGGATGGCCGTAATCAGCCGATTGTAAAGAACATTCACCCCACAGTCAAGCCCATAAAGCTTATGAGATGGCTGGTCAGATTGGTGACACCACCAGGGGGCACAGTGCTGGACCCATTCCTAGGCTCTGGCACCACAGCAGCAGCAGCAATCCAGGAGGGTTTTGATGTGGTGGGCTGTGAGCTGACTGAGAAGTATTGGCCCATCATTGAGGGCAGGACAGAACACGCAATCAAGCAATGGAAACAAGCCCATAGCCAAGTGACTTTGTTTTGAAGTTCTCCACACTTGCCAACTCAATCAGGACACTAAAGGACAGGGTTCACGACAATCCACTGGCCTATTTTAGACCAACACCACCTCAAGAGCAGTGGCTCAGAGATGGGAGCTCAATAAAGTTACTCCTGGGTGGGAACCAGGTTGGCAAAACAATGTGCCAAGTGTCTGAGCTGCTGTGGAGGTGCCTGGGCACACACCCTTATTTGAAAACTGACCAGCCACCAATCAACACATTTCTGATCACTCACTCACATCAGCAGAGCATCACAATCCAGGAAAAGCTGTGGTCAATGTGCCCAAAGGAAGAAGTCCATCCATCTGTTGAGTTTGTGCCCGGGAAAGGATTCAGAGGTTTGCATCCGGTTGTCAGATTCAAGAATGGATCAGTCATCAGCATCAAGACAGCCAATCAAGGACTGGGGCTGGCATCAGCTACAGTCAGTTATGTGGCCATTGATGAGCCAGTAGATCGTTATGTGTGGGGTGAACTGGCAGCACGTGTCCTGAGGGGGGGAGCAGGTGGCACCACTGGCACCATTGGAATCACAATGACACCAGTGGGGCAGGATGTGTCATATCTCAGGGAGCTGGTGGAGGCTGGGCGCATTTCTTGCACAATGGCACCTTTGACAGTTGAGCAGACCACACCCCAAGGCTGCCAGCCCATCATATCCCAGGACCAGATCGATCAAATCACTGCCACTTATTTGCCCATTGACAGAGAGGCGCGCATCAATGGATCTTGGGATGTTGGTGTTGTCGAGGGCAGGGTGTTTGATTGCTTTGAGGAGTCAATGATCACCAGTCTGCCTTGCCCAGCTGGGGGCAATTATGAGTTCTGCTTGGGCATTGACCACGGCACCCAGCCCAACACCCAGGTGGCTATTCTGGCAGCCGTTGAGGTATCAGATCCAGTCTATCCAAAGGTTTATGTTCTGGATGAGTACCTGAGTGGAGCAGCGCCACCAGAGCACCACATCAGAGCAATCATTGAGATGATACACAGAAACAACCTCAGACCAGAGATAATCAGATGGACCGGAGATGGGCAGCATGTGGGCTCAGGGAAAACAGGCAGGATGTCCAATGCTATGCTGCGCAGAGCTGCAGAGAAAGTGCTCAACTATCCACCCGGGAATCTGCCATTTGCAATCAGAACAGCCAGCAAACCAGCTCACTCAGTGTACTATGGATCAGCTCAGATCCACAGCATTATGGCACGGCGAAATTTCTATATCCAACAGCGCTGCAGCAACACCATCAGATCAATCCAGAACTGGACAATGAAAAAGAAACAATACCAGAGATCACGTGATGAATTTGGCCACTGTATAGATGCCCTTAGATATGCTATATTAGGGATAATCGATTATAATATAGCAATCCCCAGATCTTCCAAGCTCAGGATTTATTGATGCTTAAAGCTAACCTACCTGTAAAGCCATTCGCTCCGACCACAACAGCTCAGACCAGGTGGGATCATTCAGCTCTCAGGAGGCGCATGATTATTGGTGCCTGGGCTGAAGATCTGGAGGGAGAATTACAACGACACCTGCCACCAGACAGGCGAGAGGCCTGGGGCCCAAGTGACCTGAGTTCTAACCCATTTGAACAGATCACCAGGCAGCTCAGTGTCTTATATTCAGAGATTCCAAGCGTTACCAACAGCCAGGGAAACATTGAGACACTACTCAGCCGGGATGGTATGGCCACAATGGCTGGCCTATTTCCATTGATGCAGCGGGTTCAGCAGATGGTGATTGGCCTCAGGGAGTCATTTGTTAGAATCGATGTGACACCCCACACACAAGGCGGGAAGCCTAGAGCACCAGGCATCAGATACAGGTTGGTCACGCCTGACTTTGTGTATTGTGAATCTGATGCAGATGAGCCAGATAAGCCAATCTATTATCAGGAACTAAGGCTGAGACAGAATCCAACCAATCAGGCCTATGAGTGGGTTTATGATGTGCTGGATATACGTGATATGAACCAGCCCAGATTTGGAATGTTCTTAGCCAATAAAGATGGCTCACTGGGTGCTGATGTCTCTGAGACATATATGGGGCACCCCACACACATTGGCGCTGATTACCCCTATTATGATTCAGCAGGAAACCCATTTTTGCCGGTAGTCCTGTATCACGCTGAAAAGACTGGGCATTTGTTTGATCCGTTCTTTGGCTCACAAATGGTTTATGGTTCACTGACCAGCTCTGTGTTGTTCACCATGTGGGTGCACCTGGTCCGTGATGCCTGTTGGGCTCAGAAGTATGTGGCAGGGTTGTCAGTGGCTGGTCTCAGCCAGCTTGACCAGGATGGATTCACCAGGCGCAGCAGCATTGCAACAGACCCAGCCAGTATCCTGGTCTTCACTCAAGATCCAGAGGCACAGGGCCAGCCATTGGTTGGAACCTTTGGCACGCCCACAGACCCTCACAGCTTGCTTGAGAGCATTGCCAAATATGAATATAGGGTAGCAGCAGCAGCAGGGATATCACCTGCTGATTTGACACGCACAAGCGGCGATCCACGTTCGGGCTATTCACTGAGCATCAGCAAGGCAGGCCAAAGGGAAGCACAGAAAAAATATGCACCCACTTTCAGGATGGGTGATGAGGAGCTGCTTAGCAAATCAGCAATCCTTAGCAATCGATTCCTGGGCACCAATCTGCCTGAGAGCGGTTACCGAGTCAGCTATCACAGCACACCCCTGAGCCCAGAGGAAATGAAAGCACAGCGTGAGGACATCATAGCCAAAATGAATGCAGGACTGATGAGCCCTGTGCAGGCAGTTATGCTGATGTTTGATGATATGGATGAGCGCGAGGCTATCGCATACTTACAGAAAATCAGAACAGAACGAGCACAATTTTTATAGTCACATAGGAGGCACACATGAAGACTATTCAACACGAGGGTGAGGAATATGTCCTGAGGAGTGACATTGAGTCATCATTCAAAGACCGTATCAGCAAGCTGAGCACCAGAGCAACGGCAGCAGAACAGCAGGCCACACAGCTCCAGTCTGAACTTGATAACCAGTCAGGCAGGTTGGCAGCTATTGACACCCTGCAGTCGCAGATTGAAGACTACAAAGGACAGCTTGAGCAAGCCAATCAAAGGTATGACCGCCACTCAGCTATGGCACAATATGGATGGAATGAGCCCGATCTCAGAGATGCTGTGGAGTGGTCATACACCAGAGCCCAGCAAGGCCTGGCCAAAAAAGATCAGGTACCTCTCAGTGAGTGGCTGGAAAGCATCAAGCAAGATCCAAGCACAGCTCCAAGCATCCTGAGACCACACTTGCAAGCACCAGAGCCCACAGAAAATGAATCTGATTCAGTTTTTCAAAATGACTCATTATTGCTGCCACCCAAAGCCCCAGCACCCAGAGCCCCAGACATCAACAGGGGAGCCCAGCCAGCGCCGGCAACACATCAGGACATCCTAACCAGAGCCACTCAGGACATTGATTTCTATCGTGAGAATAGAGATGCAATCAAGAAAGCCTGGTCAACCAGAAACAGATAACACCGGGAGCAGCTATGGCAGAAACGATCCCGCGCCCGGACTTCTTTCCATACTTCCACAACTTTGAGGCAAACACCACAGCCACAGAGGTGAACCTGCCGACAAAGACCAGGACTATCACCATTGGCTCATCCAGTGCAGCGTTATTCATTGCGCTGAATGGTGCCAGTGATGGCGGTTCAATGCCCACTAATCGCGCCTTTGTGCCCTCAGGCAACTATATCAGCCTGAAGCTAGGTAGGAACAAAGAGAAGCCTCGCAGTATATTCATAGCAGGCCAATCAGGGGCTGCAGCTGTGTCCATAATACTTGAGGAGGAATAATGGCTGGGTTCGCATTTGGATCGAGTCAGCCACTCCGCTTTGAGTTCACCAATGAGACAGAGGTGATCATTACTCACGGGCTGGGTTATGATCCCATCGTGTATGTCAAATCTGATGGCAAATTGGCATTTGCTAGTATTGAATACCCAAGTCAAACAACGGTCCGAGTGTTGTTCCAAAATTCAACCAGCGGTTTCATTTTGATTCGATAATTTACTAGTGAACCCCCTAGTAACTCCCGGAGAAAATACAATGAGATTTTTTAACCCCTCGGTCAATTTTGATGGTGTCCTCACAATGGATGGCACACCCTCAGCAGCGAATCACTTGATCACCAAATCATTTGCTGAGGCCAACCTGGTCGCTGGCATTCATTCTGACTCTAGTAATTACGCAGAGTTGGTCAGCGTTGGTGGTGTAAAGCAGCTAAGACTTAAGCCATTGACCATCACTGATGTCAGAGTGGATACCAGTGCAGCAACATTTTCAGCTTGGTTAAGCGCTAACTATTCAGCTGGAACTGAATACCAAGAGTCTGATGTAATTATTTTGACAGGAACCTCAGCAACACGCCCAGAGTCATTTATTCATAACGGTGGATCGGCTGGTACAGCTGCAGACTGGACAGCCATCCAGGGCTCAGATGTTCAAGCCTCAGAGGTACGTGGATTCCTTAGCGGTGGATCTGGTATTGATTACAACTCAAGTAGCGGAGCCATCAGCGCAAATCAAGCGGATATACGTGGATTCTTTTCTGCTGATGCAGGAGGCATTCTTAGCTATGACAGCTCAAATGGTGTCTACAATCTGACAGCTGCCACAGTACAAGCACAGATCACAGCATCTGGACTATTGAATAAATCCGGCGGTGAATTGTCATTAACCTCTGGTGATGTTCGTGCATTGTTCTCAGGCGGTGATAATATTACTTATGATTCAACCTCTGGAGCCATCAGCATCTCTAACGGTCGAATTAGAAGCCGATTCAGCTTAGAGTCTGGAGCACTGCTGAGCTATGATGACTCAAGCGGTAAATTTGATCTACAAGCCTCGACAATACAAAATCAAATCACTGTTGCTGGTGGACTCCTTGCCAAGTCAGCAGGTGAGATAAGCCTGGCATCAGCTAATGTTCGCGGCCTATTTTCTGCAACTGGACTTGCTACTTACAACAATGGCACTGGTGCTATTGATGTAGCCTCAAGTGCTGTCAGAAATGTTCTCAGTGTTGATGGTTCAGGATTATTATCATATGATTCTACTGCTGGACAGTTTAACCTCACTGCCACCACAGTACAAAATCAAATCACTGTTGCTGGTGGCCTCCTTGCCAAGTCTGGTGGAGAGATTGCACTCAGCTCAAGCTCTGTTCGTGGTCAGATCTCAGCATCCAGTCCAGGCGCTGACACTAACATGCTGGCATACAATGCTGGTGTTGGTGAACTGTCTGTGCTGCTGTCTAGCTTTAGAAAGCAATTTGCATCTCAGGCGTTGACTGCTAATACCTTTGCAACCTTGAATCACGGACTCGGTCAGAAGCTGGTGCACGTGAGCGCAATGGATTCCAGTGGTAACTTGGTTCAGCTTGAGGTCCAGTATCAAGACACAAACAATGTTAAAGTTAAGTCTGCTGTTGGTGTCACTTTGGACATAGCGGTCTCAATATAATTCTGAGCTTCCGCGCAAATTAGGCCCCTTGGATTTCCAGGGGGCCTTTTTACATGCTCTTTTTAGCTTCCTGATACAGGCTGTGATCTGGCATCCCGCGCCTAGTGCTTTTGCCACCAGTGATGAAACCATAAACGCGGGCTCTGGCCCATTGGCTTTGAGTGGCCCCAGGTCGATGGCCAACAGCCCAGGCAGCCTCACCTCGCTCATAGACCTTTTTGATGATGGCTCTGGGTGCTCCAGTCACTTTGCTGGTGGCACTAATAAACCTGGATTTGGTTGATCCACTCAGCTTGCCTGCTTGCTCAATAATGCGATCTCGCACACCAGATCGGGTGGCTTTGATTGTGCCAGTGCCTCTGCGTTTAGTCTTTTTTGAGTCACCAGGCAGCGGCTTGTATCTGTCAGCCTTTTTGCCTTTGATGCGCTTTCGGATCTCTGCTTTACGTTTGGCAGCTGTGGACTCACTGAGCCCAGAGGTGTATTTTTTTGGAACCTTGGCAGCCATTATCTTTTGCCTTTGGTCTTTGGCTTTGGCTTCTTTGGCTTTGGTTGCTTCTTTTTGCTGGTGTAATATTTCATAATTCAACTCATTTATGTGTTAAGCTTATACTGAATCATATCACATAAAAATGGTACGGTCGCGCCGGTAATAGCAGAGAGCCATTTAACAATCAAACATCAAATCATTAGGATTTCAAAATGGCTATTATTACCTCACACAATCTCCAGAATGACTTGCGCATGGCGCATATGATCTCCCAGGAGATTCGACTATTACTCAATGACACTGTGAACCTCCGTAACTCACCTTATATCGACTACGTTGGATCTATCAACGGAATGGGCTCCGACACTATCCGAGTCCGACAAGCAGCTTATGGGCGTGACCTGTTTGCTGAGTTCGATGGTGGAACCGAAGCGGATGCCGTGACTCCAACTGCCTTGACTGATGCCTCAGTGGATGTAGCTGTAAAGCGCTTGGCTCTGGCTTACTCAATCACTGACCTGGCATCAATGACTGGACTCGGTGGTGCTAACGAGGTTGACCCATTCCGATTGGCACAGGCAATTGCCACTAGCTATGAGGCAAATTTTGCCAGCTTGACAGCTAGCACAATGGCCAGCTTCAGCAATGCCATTGCAGGTGGAACCACATTGGCAGTTGACGACTTTATGAATGCATATCAGCAGCTCCAGAGCGCCAGTTCAAATCGTGGTGTTGATGGACCATTTGTGGCATTGGTACACCCTAAGCAGTTCAATGAACTACAGGACTCAATCCAGTCTTTGACTGGTGGTGCTTTGGTATTCCAGCCAGCCCTGGGTGCTGATATCATGGGCGCTAAAGGTAAGGGATTCAAAGGCTCATTCTTGGGTGTTGACATTTACACCAGCTCATTCATCACTGATGACTCAACCAATTTCAAAGCAGCAATGTGGGGCCCTGGTGCTCTGGGTTATGCTGATGGCTCACCTGCCATTAGTGGCGCTGAGACTATGGCAATGGGCCCTGTAACTGTTGAGATGGATCGCCAAGCTGACAAAGCAGTCACTCAGGTGATTGGACACGCCTATCTCGGTATGTCTATCCTTGAGAATGATCGCGGTGTTCGCATCGAGTCAAACATCTAATAGTTATGTTCGGTTGGTGCCTGGTGGGGTCAGATGGCCTCCCTGGGCCCATCAGTGCACCTTTTGATAATTGTAATTATAATCTATATAGGAGGCTTTTATGGATTATTCAACCCTTGCCCAGCCCTGGGCACAATCAGAGATCAACACAAACACCCGGTTGCCAATCACCCGCAACTTTCTATTCTATTACATAGTCCATCAAGGTCATCTGGAGTTCTTTGAGACCGAGATCAAAGTGGGCAAGAAAAAGAAACTGATTAGCCTATTTATCCCTCGATTCGACTCTGAGCAAATCAGAGCTGGAGTCAACGGTGTCAAGCAGGTCCGTGGCGAGTTAGGGGATGCCGGTCCAAGGCTGGGACAGCTGCAGCAGGATGGCTATGTGATTCTTGATTTCAATCGACACGATTATCTCCGGACATATCCAGCAGAGGGGGGGACATTCTATGCCCCCAAGTGGGCAAAGTTTGAGACAATAGCAGGGAGAGTTATCCGAAGCTTTGATGAGATTGGATTTCTAAAGTGGAAACTTGATTTGATGCTGTCAGGCCAAGCCCCAACACCTCACAAAGTGTTCATTGATCTAATGATTAGAGACTTCGAGAAAGTACCAAAGCGCTGGGCCAACAGAACACATGAGCCGGTGGCCAAAGCACAATATGAAAAGCAATCAGCAAAGCTGGAGAGAATGCAGGCCATATTTGCTGAGCTTGAAAACAAAACCATTGAAGAGCAATACCAGGAAATTTTAGATGTCCTCAAGTGATCTGCCATATGCCCCACAAATCAAGATAGTCCAACTGCTGGAGAGAGGCCGGTCACAAGTCGTTGACCTGCCAATCTATCGAGATGGGGCATTGGTAGAGCCAAGCGCTTTTACCTATACACTGAAGAAACCTAACGGTGATGCCATTGTGGATGCTCAGGCTGGAACAGTGGTGGGCTCAATAGCTCAATACACAATCAGCGCAGGGCAGTTGGTCTCCACTCTGGAGCTGGGTGAGGGCTACCTGGAGGAATGGTCAGTTACAATCTCAGGGGCTGTATTTCACTTCAGGCGTATGGCCAGTGTTGTCCTCAGGCGGCTTTATCCAGTGGTCTCTGATGGTGACCTAACTGCCACATATAGCCAGCTGGCTGACCTTAGGCCCAGCTCACTAAGTAGTTATCAAACCTATATCGATGAAGCCTGGTTCACTATCCTGCAGCGATTGCGCAAAGAGGGAGGAGGCCTTGAGTATCTGGTGATGTCTCCAGAGGCATTCAGATCTGCACATCAGAACCTGAGCTTGTACTATATTTTCAGAGACTTTCACAGCTCCCTGGGGCAATCTAATGGGCGTTATCTGGATTTGGCTAATGAGCATTTCAAGCAGTATGGGCACGAGTGGAAAACCATCAACTTTGTCTATGACATTGGGCACGATGGCAAAGCAGAAGACCCAGACAACAGAGTGAGCAAACAGCCCATTATTTATCTGTGCAACACTAACCGCTCAACCCGTAGGCGATACTGATGCCGATACTGAGCACTATAAGATCACAGGTGGCCACAAAGGTGCTGACTGTAACTGGGTTCAAGCTCAGCAAGCAAACACCAGATTATTTTGGGCGCACACAGGACACCATTGCTCACAAAGGGTTCACCATAGGTATAGACAGCACCACAGCGATGAATGAACGCCAGAGGCGCTCTGTGGGCGTGTATTGCAATAGCACCCTTAGAGTTATATTTGCTCACCGCTTGAGGCCTTTGGATGCTTATCCTGTAGACTATGACAACAGCCTGAACACAGAAGAACAGGTAATAATGGCTGTGCTACAAGACTACAGTGCCCAGCCCTTTCAGATACGTTATGAGACTACATCCAGAGCTGTCACAGACTCTCAAGAATATGTTATAATAACCTTAGAATTTACAGTCCTACACACAATCAATTAATCAAATAGGAGTCAGCAATGGCCTATTCAGTAGTCCCCAAGGTACGCAGAGATGGCGTGATCGTTCTTAAAGATGGCACCGGCACACCGGTCACTCTCAATGTTGAGTTTGAAGAGGGCAATATGTCCTTCTCAGAGCCCCTGGCAGCTCAGACAGTAATTCGAGATCGTGGCACGATTCGCACAGTCCGAAAGGGTGATGATGAGCCAATCACTGGATCGTTTGCATTCCATTTCCGTGAGTTCACCAATGCCTCAAATGCAGGCTCAGTACGTGATTTCATCAGCGGTGTTGGATTCTATGCAGCTAACATCTCCACAGGGACAGTTGGATCACCATTTGTTGAGCATTATTGCGTTGACATCCGGTATGAAGCTGAGGGGACTGACTTTGGTGATGACTCTGATCACCAGGTGACTATGGCTAAATGTGTTTGCTCACTGGATTTCTCTGAGGGAGACCCCAGTCAGTTCACATTAAATTTCACTTGCTACGGTGGAATCACTGCTAGCTGAACCATAAATAGATTAGGGAGGCCCCATGAATCTAGTAGGGATCAATAATGATCAAATTCGCACACCCAATAACCTTGCTATTTGTCTTGATTTTGTGTCTTGCTGGGGTGCTGAACCGAACCGGGCTCAACTTGGTCGGTTATGTGCTGGCTCTATTGGTGTATGCTTTGATCATCTGGCTATACTGCCAAAGTACAAATCAAAAGATGGTAACCCTTTGGAGTACGGTGGCAAAGTTCTGGAGAGGCTACTTGGTAACGGCTTTACACCTGGTAAAATCTATGAGCTTGGCGCCACTTGTCTGTTTGAAATGGCCAAGGCGATTCCTACAGAGGCAGAGGTTGAAAGTACTGCTGATTTTTTGTCCACACCACCCCAGGAAAGATCAGGAGACTCGGTCTGATAATCAGCCTGAGGTGGAATAAAGATCCTTGGTGGTTTGAGACCTTGACCACAGAGAAAAAGGTTGAGCTAATAGCAGAACACAGGCTGGCAATGGAATCACCAGAGCAATCAGAGCAGCGCAAAGAGCGGATAAAAAATGCTAAAATCAACGCAATGATTGCAGAGTGGAAAAATGATAATCAAGGCCGGCAAAAGTAGCGTTGAATTTGACTCAGATCCTACTGAGTTTTTCACCTCATTTCTGCAGCGCATAGCACCTGAAACAGCGAAAGTACTACAGGAGACCACCAGAGAGATTGAAATGGAGGCCAAAAAGAATTGGCCAGTCAATCAATCAACCAGGAATGAAGACAGGGTGCTGGCCCTCAGAGAGCAGAGAGACAGACTCAGGGCTCAGGGCTACAGTGATAACCGAGCCCGGGTGGCGGCGAGAGATATGCTTGAGCGGGGTACATTGGACATGAGCCTGGCACAGACTGAGCGCAGAGAGCAGCCAGAATCTAAACGGCCTCACAGTGTTGACAGATTCCGCAGGACATTAGTTATCCAGCGCAATGGTACAGTGGTGGCCAGTGTGGTCAATGATGCTCCCTATGCCTGGGCTATCAAAATGGGTATGGACTCACGTACCGCATCAGGCAGCCCAATAATCCTGCCTCTGGGTGTTCGTGTTAGTAATGAGCTAATATGGAAACCAGCAAAGAAAAAAACCAAACCAGTGGCCAATGTGATTGCTGATGAAATAACCAAACTGATTGACAGAGGTTGAAAAATGGCAGACGTAAATAAATCGGTTGAGATTTCCTACAGAGCAGACCTAAAGCAGCTAATAAACCAGCTGCAGAAAATGCCAGGCATCACAGAGCAGGAAGCCAAAAAGATGGTGAGCCAGCTTGATAGACAGTTTAAGAAAGCTGAGCGATCAGCCAAGAAAGCAGCCACAGCACAATCCAAAGCAATGAGGAGGGTTCAGCAATCTGCTAAAGATGCCACTGAGAAAGTACAGGATCTAGGTGATCAGGCTGGAGATCTTGACAGGGCATTCATGGGCGCCGGGACAGCTGCCAATCTATTCTCACCAGCTCTGGGTGAGGTGGTGATGCTGGGCTCTGATGCTGCAGCCATATTCGAGGCGGTGACTCTGGGGCTAAATGCTTTGAACCCAATGTTTATAAAGCTGGCAGCTGGACTCGGGCTGGCTGTTGCTGCCTTTGGTGTTCTGAATATGCAGCAGGAGAAACGGCTTGACATTCTGGATCGATTGGCTGAGGCAGAAGAGGAGAACCGCAACAGGCTAAGCGAGATCGCGCAGATAGTCACCAATGTGTCCAACCGGTATGATGATGCCAACAGTGCTTTAGCAGTGTTTACAGGGCAGCTCAGCCAACTGGATGCAGATAGAGCCAAAGCACAAAGGGACATTGTGGCAGCCACTCAAGCTGATGTGGATGCAGTCAGTGAGCGCATCAGACAATCTGAGAGAGTGCTTAAGATTCTAATGAGAATCAAGCAGGGCAATTTTGATGTGACCGAATCCGAGGAGGAGTTAGTCAAAGCAGCCCAGGCAAGATTCGACACGGTATCAAACACAGAGGATCTGATAACCAGATTTAGCCTAACCAATGCCAAAGCCAGAACAGCATTGGCCACAGCTCTGCAGGTAGAGATCAGCAAAGAGGAGAAGATCAGAGAGGGCATCAAGCTCACAGGTGAGGCAACATTGGCAGCTGAGCTGGAGAGACTTGAGCTTCAGAATGAATACAACCAAGCACAATCAGAAGAGGACACCAGGACCACCAGAATCCTTGATAATAAAGAAAGAATAAGTGAACTTGACAGTTTGATAGCATCAGCCTTGGAGAGTGGACTTGATGCTGTTGAGGCTGCAGAGCTACCTTACACCAAACAGATTGAGGCCCTGAGAGAGCAGGAACATCTAATCAAAGGAAACGCGGCTAAGCAGATTGAATTCAGTAAGTCAATCGAAATACTAGAAAACAAAAGAGCAGAGGCAGCAGCTGAAGCAATATTAACTGAAGAACTTGAATCAGAGATCAATCACAATGCACAGATGTCACGCCTTGAGAAAGAGCAGAAATTCAACCAGGCCTTTAACTCGATTGTTCTGCAGGGAGTGGATGCACAGATCCACAAGCTAGAATCCAAGCACAACAGAGAGCTGGATAACTTGACCAAGCTGGCACAGGAAACAGGAAACTATCACGATCTATTGATTGCCCAGCAGATCATCAGAGATGAGATTGAGCAGAAGAGTCACGACCTGAGAATCAAGCACATAATGGATGAGACTAAGATTGGGATCAATGCTGCCATCAAGCTGAATAATGCAATCAGCCAGCTATTAGGCCAACGTGCAAGCAATCTGGAGCAGCAGACTGCAGATGAGATAGCACAAGCCCAGGAGAGCACTGAGGAGCAGATAGCTGAACTGGACAGATTGGTGCAGGCTAAAGAGATCAGTGAGCTAGAGGCAGCAGCCAGGAAAGAGCAGATCAAAGCCAATGAGGCTGCAGCAATAACTAAGATTGAAAACTCAACCAGCGATGAGATTGAGAAGCTGAGACAACAAGAATTTGTAATGAATCAGCTAAGCAGTATTGCAAATATTGGATTCTCCACTGCTGAGGCCATTATGAAAGCGCTGGCAACATTCCCAGGGCCACAAGGTATTATTCTAGCCAGTGCAGCCGGAGCAGCTGGAGCGGTTCAGCTTGGGACAGTGCTATCACAAAAGCCACCGACCAGCCATATGGGTGGATTCCTGCAGCCAGATGAGCAGATCAGGACAGTCCTATCAGGTGAGGCAGTTCTGGACAGGGCCACTGTGAATCGCATCGGAGGAGAACAGGGAGTCAGGGAACTAATGAGCGGGAGCTCAACACAAAATGAGGTGGTGATAATCCAACCATTTAGGCACATAGATCGTTATAATAAGTCAGCACGCAAGCAAATGGGCCGGAAACCGATACGCAGATACTAGGGAGCTGAGATGGCAGACACATCACCAGACAACTTGAGAGGATTCATCATACCGCTGGAGATGGATGCAGATAATCAATGGGCTACCCAAAGCATATTCACCCAGGGAACCCGCAGAGCAGGCCTGAGCAGTCCTGACCAGGACTCAGGGCTGGTAGTTCAAACCAGTGGTCTACAGGGCACAGACATCATAACGATTCGAACCGCTGAAGCTGGACACATACAAGACAAACCTAAATTTGAATGGAAAGAATCCACAGAGTCTGACTATTATGGATCTGATGCTGCCAATATGCTGAGCCATTGGCGCACGGTTGTCAGCAACAGTGGAACATCCACAACTACATTGATCCCCAGGGATGCCATCAAGCTGAGTGAGACCAGTGAGATCATTGCTGTTGTGGAGAAGCAAACAGCATCTCAGAACAGTATTCAGATAGTCAGAATCAGCACCACAGGAACAGTGACCACCACCAACATTGAGACAGTGGCCACAGGGACATTGGTCAGCCAATCAAGGCATGGGGCACTATGTGAGATGCCAGATGGCTCAATACTGTTGGCATATTGGCAAGTAAACAGCATCGACAACACAGCAAATCTATTGGTGTATCGATCCATTGATAATGGGATCAACTGGTCACTGAAGAGCAAGAGAGCACTGCCAGACAACATCTCAGTGGCTGGCTCACCTGGTGCCGGGGCTAGTGGAGTCGAATTGGCACGAATCAGAATGGCAGCCAGCAGCTCACAGGTGATTCTATTGGCTGAGCTGCAGAGCCATAATACCAGCTTGAGCAATCGGAATCTGTGTGCTCAGTATGCCAGCACATCAGAGGGTATGAAGTTCACCGAGGTGGTAACCACATCAGGGGCTCAGGCATTCCATCAGATGGATGTGGAGACAGTTGGTGAGGCCTTTGTCATCAGCTGGCTTGAGGTAGATGGCATCAAAGTCACCAGGCTAACAAATGCACATGAGAGCATTGCCAAGGCGCTGACAGTGTTGGCCTCTGACTCATTTTCATTTCCATCAGCAACAGCAGCAGCCACATCAAATTTACTGGCTGGTCAAAAGTCAATGTGGTTGGATGATGACCAACGGCTTTATTTGGTCGCTGAGTCCACTGCACCGGGAGATAAAGGTGACATATTTGTGGCTTTTAGCGATCTTTTGGGCATTAGCTTTAGAGACCTGGGAAAGACATGGGTGCAGCTCGGGCAGGCTCTGTCATCAACCAATCCAAGGTGCTACACTCCAAATGATACTGATGACAATCTAAATAACATCATTGGGGTCAGTGGGACATTTGGTGATCAAATGCTGCTGGTCAATATGGAACCAGGCGACACAGGAAACAACCACGGCGGGTCATTGTTTGGTTATCATCTTGGGGGCTATAGTACCGTGACATACCCAAGGCTGGTGGAGTATCCACAAGAAAGAAACCGAGGCATGAATTATCTGGATTGGTTGCCAATCAGGCTGCCAGCTGTGACTGGGTGGACCGGATCAGGAACAGGCACCGAAGTGCTCCAAGGTGATCATTTTCAACTAGATGTGACAGCAGGTAACACCAGAGCATTTAGCCAGACATTCAGCGACAAAACCGGGGGCTTTATTGCTAAGTTCAAGGTCAAGGTAGTCTCAGGAGCCAGCACAACAAAGGGCACCGGGTTTGATGTTCAAATTGAAGAGATCGCGGGCACTGATGTGTTCACCATCAGATTGGTAATTGGCTTGACTCACCTATATTTGTTTGATGCAAATGCCAGCACTACAGTGCCAATTGCATTTGTGGGCTCACTATCAGCTCCTGATGGCTTTGACATCATTCTGCAGCTCGATAATGCCACTGGTGTAACTACAGTATTTTATAGGTCAAGCACAGCATCAGCGCGCCGATACAGAGTGATACAGGGAACAGCAGCAGCGGCCACAGGCTCAGGCAATCAGGTCAAGTTTGGAGTTACCTCTGGGCACGTTGCAAATATTCAGTGTCATTGGTTCAATGTGTCCTATAGTATTGGGGCAACCCGCACCGGGAAGCTAATAGACACCACCAAGAACAATGCCAAGCCATATCCACCACACGGATTTATGACACACATTGCCAACGGGCTGAAGATTAGCACCAAAGATGGCCCAGCCAGAGAGGGTGAGACATTCCAGATCGCGCCCAAGTTTGACACACCAGCCACCAACATGCTGTATGCTATCCAACCATCAGCCAGAGTGGGCTGGAGAGGGGATGCAATAGCAAACCCGGACACCAATAACACACCCCAGGAGAGAGTGGCTTGGCAGATAGACACAGCACTGACAGCCAACCACAGGACACTTGGAGGGACTTTTGGAATCAGCTTGAAAAACATCAATTTCAAAGATGTGACCATTGAGCGCTATGATGCCGGGTCAACCAGCTGGGTGAGCGTTGCCACTTTTGCCAATGGGATTCCATTCAACTTTACACGAGCAGGCAACACCATCAGCAGCACATCAAGCTCAGGAGAGTTCTTCCATTATGGTGAGTGCATTGGGTGGAGGGTGATGCTGACATCTGGTGACACCTCTGTGGTCCGGAAGATCAACTACAATGCAGAGGGTGTCCTGAGCAATCAAACGACCAAGCAATGCATTATCCAGCTTGAGGATGCCCTAACAGGTGACCCCACAAGCGGCTCAGCATTCCTGATCCCCAATGATCTGACAGTGCTACTTAGCTCCCTGAATGATACCGCAGGGTATCGAATAAACATCACAGCACAGAGAACCCGCGAGGGTTATTTTGAGATAGGCAAGATGGTTATGGGCCCTGTGGTGTTCCCGGCTCACCAGTATGGGCGAGGTAGGACTATTCAATATGTGGCTGATGTGGAATCCAGCACCCAGAGCAATGGCATCCTGAGAACCAATGCCACAGGAGATGGTGGCAGGACATTCAGAATCGCCTGGGCTGAGGGTGTGGACATCTCTGAGCTATTTGATAACCCAGCCAATCCCAACTACTACAAATCAAGCACAGCAGGGGCAGCAATCCCAACAGCGGCAGAGGGCTCAGCACCAACCACAATGCTGGGGCTAGTCAAGCACCTGGTGGGCTCATCAAATGCTGTGGTGTATCTGCCTATCGTGCGCAGGTCAGCTGCCACAGAGAAAACACTCAATAGGTATCACGAGCACGCTATGGTAACTATGGGTGATGATTTACAGATTGAGAATGTGCTGGGTGATGAATCATTGGGCCAGGGCTCAGGTGAGCTGATGCGCGTGGGCACTGTGACTCTCAGGGAGATCAGATGAGCTTGAAAGAGCGCCTAGGAAAGCAGCCAATATTTCTGCTGGAGATCGATTGGAATGGCCAGCTCTATCGAGTGGCTTCTGATGCTGTTGATGTGCCATCGGACTCTGGGCTAATTCCATTTACTGGATCACTGCTTGAGTTTGATTACCAGGAATCGATGAGCATAGGCAGCACCCAACTGGATACCAATGTGCTTGGCTGCAGCATCATCCTGGATGGGGTTGACATTCTGCTGGAGTTCGCTCTGGGCAATGGCATCCAAGGCAGCTCTGCTGAGTTTAGCTATGTGATGTTTAATGGCAGGTCTGTCAGTTCCTATGAGGAGAGAATTATATTGACCAAAGGCATCATTCAGGAGCCCCAATATGGTGACCCGCTGGAGCCTGAGGATTTTCTGGCCATTAGCATATCCGCTGAGCCCTTTGATGAGTCCAGATTGCTAATCGATCCAGAGCTGAGAATTGATGAGCGCTGGGCCGATAGAGACATTGAGACTGCAGATGGCAAAGCCTATCCAATAGTCTTTGGGGAACCAGGCCAGATCAATCAGGCAGATGGGACAGTAACCCGGGTTTTTAGTGTGCCAGCTTATTGCATATCTGATGATCACTCAAGCGTAAATGGTATTCGGGCTTTGATCGGTGCAGGCAGAATAATACCTGGGCCAAGTGTTTTAAGCTCTGGGTTAGATGTGATTATTAAAGATCAAATTGGTAACGCACTACTCAAGCCAATCAGAACTTCGGTAGATGCTCGAGGTAATTATTACAGCTATATCCAGATCTTGAACACTGATGTGCTGGCCTTTCCTGGGTGCAATGCTTTTGCCGGGGAGAATGCCAGTGAGTATTATGTGAGCTGCATTGGTGGCATCCAGAGCCCATATCAAGATAGTGTCCTACAGGGAGGTGGTGATATATGCAGGTGGGCGCTTGAGAAGACTGGCCAGCTAGTGGACCACGCGGCCTGGGCTAATATGTCAGCCATACTGAATCGCTATAGCTTCGCAGGGTATGTTAACGATCCAACCATAGGGGCTTGGGATTGGTTGAGCGGTAACATTCTGCCATATCTGCCAATCAGCATTGTGGGTGGCCCCAATGGCATCAAACCAGTGTTGATTCAGCTCTGGGCGCTGGAGCTGATACACCCGGTTGGGATCGTGTCCATTGGTGTCGCTGAGGACTGGCTGCAGATCTCAGCAGTTGAGACCATCCGGTCCACAGGTGATTTGATCAACAGATCTGTGGTCAAGTATGCCCCCAAGGGATTTGATGATGATGAATCTCAGCAGGTGTTATGCACAGCAGTGCCTTTGCAAGATGGAGAAATAGGCAGTGATTATTCTGTTATCTCTCAGCAGCGGTATGGCATACAGGAGCAAGGCGTGACAACTGAATATGTCTACAGCCGGGCCACAGCTGACAGAATAGCTATGGACATCGTTAGAGCCAATGCACTGCCTATCAGGCAATTTACAGTGTTAGCAGGCTTTGAATGGGGCTGGCTTGAGCTGGGTGATTGTGTTGAGGTGACCAACTCGAGGCTGCATCTGTTTAGCCACAAAATGCTTATTGTCGCTAAGCGCTGGAATGGCCAAGCTTTTGAGTTCACACTGATGTTTGAAGACAATCACATCCAAAACCCTAGACAATAAACGGGAGCTTAAAGTGATCGTATTCATTGACAGACAGCACGCAGGGAAGCCAAATAACACCAGAGACCTGGGAGCCAGCAGAGATCTGGATGGAGATGGCCAGATCACAACAGCTGAAGCAGAAGCAATCTGGACAGCTCGAATCGGCATAGAGCTGGAGATCTTGCTTAGAGATCACGGCATAGAGGTGATGCCAATCTCTGATGGTACCTATTCAGCACGGCACGCCAGAGTCAACTCTTATATGGAAAGCCACCCAGGTCCAGCAGTATATTTGGCTATGCATCTAAATGCTGGTGGAGGAAACTATGGGGCTATGTTCTACGACCACAGATCCACCCAGGGGCCTAGCCTAGCAGCTGCCATCTGTGCTGAGCTTGGAACAGCTCTGGACATACAGACCAAATCAATTGCAGCAAGCCCAGACAACTGGACCAGCAATGCATTCTACACAATACGGAATGTTAAGCGGCCTGTGGCCATCTGCTGTGAACCAATTTTCATAGACACGCACAGCCAATTTCTTAGTATAAAGGGAATAAGCAAGATCGCTCAAGCTATGGCCCAGGGGATAATAAAATGGAACACATGAGCCCAGAACTAATCAGCGCATTGACAGGTCCATTCAGCGCTCTAATGTTGGCTGTTGGGCTGCTGTTTGCCCTTGGAAAGCTGTTGGCCAAGTGGGTGCCGGTAGTAGTAGAGGCCCACATGAGCCGAATGGACAAAATGATTGATTCTCACGATGAAGATCGGAAGCTATACCAGAGCAGCATCCAGAAGATCGTACACCAGCAGGAACAGATGAGCCACGACATCAAGGTGATCAGAGATGCCGTGACTAAATAGTCCCCTGGTAGCAATCAACCTCACCGATCATTGAGTGGGGAATTCTAATGAATTTAGTGCTCCGGTTATTCCTAGTTAGATTGAATGTTTCAAGCTCAGGAAATCGATACAGGGCACAATGCCAAACAGCTCTGAATGGAGCCACATAGCAGGTCACCTGGTTGTTATGGATAAAGGCCTCACAGCTCATGTCTGGTGTTGGCTTGCCCAGCAGTATCTGGTTAAATCTCTGGCCCGCTTCCAACTCCACACCCGGCATATCATAGTGGTATAGCCTGCCAGTAAAGTGTTGTTTTGGTCTGGTCATCCAGATTCTGACACACCAATCCAGCTTGGAATCTGAGTGGGTTTGATACCAATCCACACCCAGCTCACGGTCCAAACAGGTACCCTCTACGCACATCCAATGGCCTCCTAAATGCTGCTTCAATAGTGGAATGCACCATCTGCGGAACCGGTTTTGGCCTCTGCGTAGGTTATTTTTGATCTCTGACATATCCCGACTCTTTGGGGATAGTTTAGGGTTATGGAAAAAAAATGCACTTTATTTGTGTATTACTGTAGACTTTCCTGTTCGGAAAAGGTTACAGTGATTGTGGTAGAGAGAGAAAAGACAACAACACAACAGGAGAGAAGAAAATGACAGCAATGACAATCACACAACTTGAAGAACAAGCTTACCAAAACTACTTCAACAGGATCCCAGAGTATCGTAATGGCTGTGTAAATGCTAGATGGTCAGAATGGACTGATGGTGCTGAAAGAAACCCAGCATTCACTAGACTCTTCACAGAGAAATGGATCGCTCAAAACGGATATGAGCATGTGACATATATCAATCCAGCAGCTTCTGAAGCTATTATTCCCTGGGGTAAGTTCACACGGAAAGATTTGTCAGTTATGAAAGCAGAGCTACAATACATTCAGAAATTGCAGAATGAGGTAACTTATTGGGGCGTGTTCAATCCCCCTAAGCACATCAGTAATTTGTGGCGATTACTTCAGGACCGATATGATGTCATCAAAGCAGCTTACGACATCTTATTCGCTGAAGTAGATGCACTCTATGATAGATTGCTTGAGCAAGCTGAATACACTGTTAGAGATAGCAGCGTGCCATCAGGTTTCCGATGCACCGTCTCAGGCAGAATGGTCACAAGTCAAATGGCACTAGTTATTTGGTGATTACTATAGGCCCGCCGGAGCCAATCCGGCACAACAACAACACAACAGGAGAATGACAATGACTGCAAGAATGACAATCGATGAACTAGTAGAACACACATCAAGGATGAGAGATGATAACGCTGAGTATCAGTTATTGCTTGAGCATTACACATCACTGTATTGGGAAGCGGTAGACACAATGATACCAACGTTCACTGACTTCGAATTTGATATAGATGGTTACCTGAATATCTTTGAAAACCCAGAGCGACAAGCTGCACATTTTGAATTGCAAACAAAAATGCATTTTATTTGCAAAGAGCTTGAGAAGATAGAGACTCTATTGGACTATCAGAGATACACATTTACCCCAGCAGTGCCCTGTTCTGGTGGTGGCCAAGTCAGATTCCGCAGACTATTCTATCCGGATGGAACATTCAAAGCATTCCAGCAGCAGAGAAAAGATGCTGTTGGTGGATACCAACAAGAAAAGCTGCAGATCCAGACATTTTGGCAAGATGAACCCGGTATAGGTGGCCAGTATCTGGCAGCCTGCCTGAATAAGCTGATTGTAGACTGTATTGACTAACATTTAGGTGTGTCCCCTACCTAAACAGGGGCACCTAACAACACAACACAACAGGAGAACGACAATGAAAATGCCTAGCGAACTAGAATACTGGACAGCTCATGAGGTTGCTGAATGCCTAACAACTGGCGGTGACCTGTATGCTCGACTGTATGAGATACAAAACAACGCAACCAATCCAACGCCAGTTTGGACACAATACCCGGAGGATAAATTGAGCTTGGATAATGATGATAAAGCGGGTCATTGGTGGCATCTGCTAGCGCCGCAAGAGCAACAAATGATTGCTGATCAAATGGAACAATAACACAAATTCAGTGTGGCCCCGAGCTGAAAATTTATGATTGTATTCGGGGCATCCCACAACACAACACAACACAACAGGAGAACAACAATGACACTCAGGGAACAACTCAGGGCAGCAATCAGGGCCCACAAATTCATGGGGTATATGCTACCCAGGCAAAGTGACCGGGATGCCTATAGCCAAAGCGTTATGGCTATCCAGGAGATGATAAACCAAACAGCTTGCCCATTCACTTGGAAAGAGCTTGAGGCATTCAAAAATGGCACAGTTTATCCAACTGATATGCCAATGGCTGAGCGCAAGAAACACCCACATATTACTGTTGAATATGGCCAGATAATGGATGAATGGTTTGATGGATATGACATAAATGACAGACTATGGGAGTTAAGATGAATTTCGAGCAAGCTAAAAAAGATTTGAAAGTCATTAGCATAATCGCATTGGTGACAGCCTTTGGTTATCCGGTCGTGTTTATGTTTCTGATTGAGCTGGCCAAGCTGGTTGATCGGATGGCCCAATGATGATGATTCCAAGCAATGATCTCAGTGACCTATCTGGAAAGCAGATAGTTGAGCAGATGAGACTATGGAAAGACCATGCCAGAGCCCAGCTGAATGCTGATGCAAAGAATAGAGCCCTGATCGTGTATCACCATTACTCAGAGGCCCTGCAGCGCAGGATCTGGGAGTATGGCAGACCTAGGGGGCTAAAATGAGCCCACACATCCTCAGGTTCAATGCAGATGGCTCAACATACTATAGGGCACAATACATGCTAAATAGGCGTATTTACAGCCGTATTTTTCTGAGCCACGAACAGGCGAAACAATGGCTGCACATCAAGGGGGCTCTATGACCTTTCAAGATTGGTTCAACAATCAGCTTGAGATCCACAAGCTGACACGGCGATCAGCAGCGGAGCTGGCCAGGGTAGCAGCTAGCACCTGCCAGCAGTGGTGTGATGGTGAGACAGTGCCTAAGATCCAAAACTTATGGCGGTTCTGTTTTGGGCTGTATACGTGTCCTCAAGCAGAGAATCACTTTCTGCAGGCAGCAAAGCTGATAGCCCAGGACACCCAATGTGGACACACCTACACACTCAAAAAATCCCAGGCAAGCCAGTCCAGCTGAATCGACCAAGGTTTAGCAAATACGGAGTGTTTAGAGACAAAGCAAATAGGGAGCATCAAGATCACCTGGTGGCTGTGATCAACTCTGAGATCTTTGACATTGAGCCACCAACCAAAGACACCCCAATCAGCTTGGTCGTTGAGTTTGTATTTCCCAGAACCAAACGATTCAGCAGAAAAAAAGATTTCACAGGCCGCATTCCCAGAGTTACCAGGCCAGACACAGACAACCTAATTAAGATGATCTTAGATGCTTTGCAGCGGACTCACCTGATGCACGATGATGGCCAGGTGGTGATGATATGCGCATCAGATTGGATACAGGCAACCAATGAACAACCCCACACAAAAATCATGCTCTATACAGCAGCACCCTATCGGGTTTGAGTTCTCAGTATTTAGACACACAAAAGACCCCACTGTCCACCAAGCCAGGGCCGGGCTCAATAGATTGGTTGAGTATCTATTGGAGCCCATTAGAGGATGTGATGAAAAAGGTAAGCTGCCACTCTGGAGCCCCACAACATTCAAAGCCAACAGCCGCAGATCTAGAACAACAGCAGAGAGCATCAACATGCTGGTTTATGACTGTGATGACTCTGTCTGGCCTTTCGATGTTTGGAGGTTATTCGGTGCACAAGGTGTTACAACACTGGCCCACACCAGCTGGAGCCACACGCCGAAAAAACACAAATACAGGATAATCCTGCCACTCAAGTATCCAATACCAGCAGGCGATTGGGACAGAGCCCACAGAGCTGCCTATCAGTATTATCAAGCCACATTGGGCCCAGAGAGTGAGCCAGACATCAAAGCGCTGAAAGACACAGCTCGGGTGTATTATCGCTATGCTATCCCGAGAAACACCCCTGAGATATTTTTGAACTCCCACTCAACAGGGCACCACATTGGGGATTTGTTAGAGCTGGACTATCAACACATTAAGATCCCAAAGCGTATCAGGACCAGGCCAAAAACCTATCGTGATGGATCTGTAAATGTTAGAGAGAGCATTGAAGATCTAGCAGTCAGGGAACGAATAACCAGCCATCTGGGTGCTCACGTAATAGGTAACGAGGCCAGGCGAATCACCTGTCCAAACTGTGGCCGGGCATCAGTCCATTTTTCACTTGATTTATCAATGCCAAATACCACCAAGTGGCCTGTGTGCAACCATAGGAACAGCTGTGGCTGGTATGGCAATTTCACCGATCTATAAACCGCTCAGACTTGGAGGTCACATGAGCAAATTCAACATCATCAACGCTGGTCAAGCACGATCCAGCACAACCATCAAGGGCCTGATATATGGCGACAGCGGGAGCGGCAAATCATTCCTGGCAGCAACAGCCCCAAGGCCATTGGTCCTGCTGACTGAGAAGAATGGCCAGGCGAGCATCAGCCACAGCAACCCAGAGGCTGACATCATCCACATTGAGAACGCCAATATGCTGGCAGCTGTGCTCCGTGAGATCGATGAGTCACCTGAAGATTTTAGCCAGTATGATACCATTGTCATTGACTCTTTGACAGAGGCTCAGCGATTGCTCAAGGACAGGATTATGGCACGCAAGAAAGATGGCCAGGGATTCCAGATTCAGGATTGGGGAAAGATGGCAGAGAATATGCGAGCACTGATCCGCAGGATTCGGAACCTAAAGAAGAATGTTATCTGCATCTGCCTGATAGAATCTGAGACCGAGGAATCAACCGGCGTGAGACACTCAAGACCAGCATTTGAGGGCAGGAAAACAGGCAGTGAGATCGCTCAATATTTCAACTTCGTGGGCTGCCTATATACTGTAGTGGAGGGCACAACAGTCACTAGATCTTTGATGCTCGAGGGCCCCAGCCGAATAATGTGCAAGCCTTGCTATCCCTTACAGGGTGTTATCAATGAGCCAAACATCTCAGCCATATTCAAGGAGATCCAGCAATGAAAACAAGCGAGCTGATCAACATTGTGCAGCGCGCCACAGGCAACAGAGCCACCATCAGTGATGCCCCTAACGGGGCTGATCTGGATGTGTGGGAGACACTAAGCAAGAGCAAACCTAAACGCGATGTAGATGGAAACATAACCAAGCCATCCAAGCCCATTCCCAACAGAGAAAACCTAAGCATCATTCTGGAGCACGATCCAACCTTTGAGTCCCTCAAGTATATGATCAACAGTGACAAGATGCTGTATCAAGGCCAGATGATAGAGGACCACACCCAAGAGGACATAGCTCTGGACCTGGAGATCAGATACCGCTACACCACCAGCGATCAGAAGCTGAGGGCAGGCATCCAAAGAGTCTGCAGGCAGCGTGAGGTGGACCCTATTCGTGATTACCTGATGAGCTTGACCTATGACCCCTCTAGGGCTGGACTGGTGGAGAATCTATTTGTGGATCACTTCCAATGTCAACAGGGCAGCAATGGACCACTACTCAAAGAGATAGCAAAGCGATGGGCCATCAGCTGTGTCGCTAGGGCTCTGGAGCCTGGCTGCAAAATGGACACGTGTCTGGTGCTAGTAGGGCCCAAAGGGATTGGGAAGTCAACAGCCTTGGCCACTCTGTGTGGACATCAGTGGTTCAGTGATTCTGATCTCAGCATTGACCACAAAGATGGAAAGGAGCTGATACACCAGAGTGGAGTCTGGATCTGGGAACTGAGCGAGATGCACAGCCTGCACGGCAAGTCAGCAGACAATGCTAAGCAGTTTCTAGCCAGCCAGGTCGATCGATACCGGCCATCTTATGGCAAGTATCCAGTGGAGCGAAAGCGGCGAATAATCTTCACAGCCACAACCAATGAATGGCAGTTCCTAAGTGATGGCCCTGAGCGCAGATTTTGGCCAATAGTGTGCAACCAGGAGATTGATCTCAATAGACTCGGAGCTGATAGAGATGCCATCTGGGCTGAGGCTGTGAAGCTATATCAGCAAGGTGAGCGATGGTGGCTAGACACCACACCAGAGCACGACTATCCACAGCAGCTTGAGGAATACCAACAGATCCACAGGATTGATGACCCCTGGGTGCAAGTCATCCAGGACTTTATGCTGACCAGCCAGGGGCCAACCACCAGAGACATAATGCAGAAGCTTGAGCTACAAGCAGCTCAGCAACACACAGGGAACTCACGGCGAATCGCCAAGCTAATGAGAGACCTTGGATTCAAACAACGGCGACAGGAGAACAAAAGAATATGGACAATTTAGATCACCCGATAGACCACACAGATGAATCATTCAGGCCAAGCCCAACCTGGACAGACTTTATCATCTATCACAAGCGCCAGCTCAGGCTGAGCACTAGAGCATTTTCAGATCACATAGGTGTAAACCGTGAAACAGTTTACTATTGGATACGAAACCCAACAGTGATGCCCCAGGAACACATCAGGACCAGGGTTGAATCCAGGCTGATGCATAGATGGGTTGACTATGATGGGCCAACCAGATGGGACTCCAGGGTCTGGGGTGATTGCTTCCCGGTTATCCTCAGGGGCTTGATTGAGGACTCTGGGCTTGAGATTGTTGTGCTCGCTCGCAGAGCTGGAATCAACCACAACAACATATATAACTGGATGAATGGGCTCAGTTCATTGATGACTCTCAGCGTGCTACCTATTATGTCCAACATTTTTGGGTGGTGCCTGTAGACATTGAACTTTAAATGAGTGTCAAGCCATATCACCTCAACAATCTCCACTCCAATATGGCCCACTGTTGAGCTGTTGATGTTGGTTTCCACTGACCAGGCTGGGCTAAGTGATTCCATTTCAAGCTGGAACAGACTAGCGCAAACAGATGGGTCAAGTATCTCACCCTCATAGTGTATCCCCTTATCAAGTAGCGCCTGGAGTGCTGGGTGTACTATATTCATAGTGAATCATAACCCTATACGTGTGAGAATACTATGCCAAAATTCAAAGTCCCCAAGGAAATCCAAGTCATTGCCCAGCGTGCTCGTGATCTCAATCTAAGCAGACCAATCAGCCAGCGGGCTGCCTATAAGGACTCCAGTGATGGCAGAGTCCCAGGCACTGGAATGCTAACAGCCAGGCGATTGATCAGTGGCTCTGTTGATGCTGCTCAAATCAATCTGATGGTTGCCTGGTTTGCTAGGCACGGTGAGTCAGAGTCAGAGACTGAGGCCCGCAAAAGGTCCAACAGCAAGGCAGCAATTGCCTGGGCTCTGTGGGGTGGTAGTCCAGGCAGAACCTGGGCCAAACAGATGCAGCGCAAGATCCAGGATGCTGCCAGATAGGTTTTTGGCCTATCTCTGTGATATTACTGGCGAATCACCAAATGCCAGATAATTTGGCTCTTTAAGTATAAATATAAAAATAAATTTCATTTAGTTAAATAGTGTATTTATCTGGCAGAGCACTAAAATCCACCGATAGTCCAGGGTGTAGCTGCGTTCTCAGCTGCCAGATAATCTGGCATGTATCTGGCAGCATCCTGGATATTTAGGCAAAAAAGGAGCCCTGGGGACAACCATCCCAGGGCTCCAGACAACAAGAAAACTGTCAAGTCATTCCCTACCTGACACTTACTTAGTAACACGTTTCACAATGTCTTGAGGACTGATTTATGCAGCTTGAGATATATTTGTCCCTTGGTGATTGGCAAATGATCTCCAAGCACCTCGACTAATAAGCTGAGTGAGACCAACGTGGGAAA
>CAACVD010000213.1_pt1 | contig 27489 bp, 37 predicted proteins | sample 2381771 | NCBI WGS metagenome assembly CAACVD01 (sample SAMEA5211965, study PRJEB30684) | marine metagenome | biome: Marine; feature: Epipelagic; material: Water | collected 2015-10-15 | depth 15 m
GAAAGATACGGTGCTGCTTACTTTGGTAACGCTGCGATGCCATCGGGTGTGTTGAGTGTGCCGGGCAAGTTGAGTGATGAGGCTTTCAATAACCTTCGTCAGTCTTGGGAAAACCTGCACCGTGGAGCATCAAACTCTGCTCGTGTAGCCTTGCTCGAAGGTGGGATTGAGTTCAAACCATTGAGCCTTCCACCCAACGAAAGCCAGTTCCTACAAACTCGCAAGTTCCAAACGCTTGAGATTGCAAGGATGTACCGGGTTCCGCCGACCCTGCTTGCCGAGTTGGATGGTTCTTCTTCCTATGGTTCGATCTATGAGTTAAACCGTGGCTTCGTGACTCACACCCTGACCCCGTGGGCTAGACGGATTGAGAACGAGCTGGAAAGCAAACTGCTTCCAAATGCTGACTACAAGATCACGTTCCATTTTGAAGAGATGCTTCGTGGTGACTTGGAAAGCAGATTCCGAGCGTATCAGTTGGCACGACAGGCTGGCTTCTTGTCAATCAATGACATTCGCAAAGCAGAACAATTAGATCCAATTGGCGAGAATGGTGATGACTATCTAAGCCCATTGAACATGGAGAGGTTGCAGCCTGGTCGGGCTACATCTGAAAGAAGCATTGAACAGCGTTCCTTTGATCCTGCTGACCGTCAACGGGTTGTTGATTCATTCAAACCTACCCTGCTTGATTCACTCGCCGAAATGGTCGAACTTGAGATTGATGCAGTCGAGCAATATCGGGAAAAAGGGAATGAGCCTATTTTGAGATGGGCCAGCCGTTACTTTGCGTCTGAGTATCAGCGACAACTGTTTACCATCATCTTGCCTGCGATTCGCAAATTCGCTTCACAACTACAATCAAGTGCGATTGCAGAAGTAGGTGAGATGGACGCGATTAATGATGACGTTCTGAGAAATATCGCAGACAGATTCACAATTAGACGTTCAGTCCGGGCCAGAAGCAACCTTCAGTCAGAGGACATTGATCGGGTACTTGAAATCTGGAGAGAAGAGAAGGCTGACACAATTCTTGATTCCGAAATTCGCAGGCTTGAAGGTGCTTTGATGCTTGAGTATTACCGGAATGCAGGGGTGGAAGAAGTCCAGTGGGTCAACGGCCCCGGTCAGAAGTGGTCATCTTTGGAAGGTAGGCGTGTGCCTACTGGTGAACCGTTTGTCTTGCGGGGCGAAACTGTCGTGTCTGATGATGGGGAAGAGTACGAAGCCAGAACAGATATTCGACACAGCCCATTGAACAGCAGCGACAACAGCACAATCAGGGCGGTTCGTAGTGGCAACTGACTTTCCAAACAAGGGCGATGACAAAAAGGTCTCTCTCCGCAACTCTGAGTATCCACAGTTCGACCGTGGTTGGGCTGAAAGATTGAAGTCTGAGCATCCAGATGTCTGGCGAGCTGGTGGGAACATCCGTGGGAATGAGGCTTTCAACCTGTGGGGCAAGGCTCGTGATGGGTCTGAGACAGAAGCAGTTCTCGATTGGATCAAGGAGCGAGAAGCCTGGATTGCACGGCATTTTCAAGATGGTGCGCAGTTCAAGCGTGGCAAGTCACCAACACTTTCATCAATCGCTGGCGTTGTAGCCCAAATCAAGTGGGGAACCATTGGAACTTTGGGCGAAGGCAAGATGAAAGAAGTTGTTAACGAAGTCATCGCCAAGCGAGAAAACCGGGCAGAAGTGTCGGCCAGGATTGAGAAGGCACTGAAACGCAAGGTAGAAGAACATAACGAAGAGTACGGGGACGATCCACGCAAGCGAGCCACTTACCGCATGTTGGAAGCCTGTTTCAAACGTGGTGTTGGTGCTTACAAGACCAATCCACAGAGCGTTAGACCCAGCGTAACCAGTGCAGACCAATGGGCTTTGGCCCGTGTCAATGGCCTGCTTTATGCCCTGCGGAACTTGAGATTCCGAAGAACTAAGTACGACACCGATTTGTTGCCAAAAGAACACCCACTTTCGTCTAAGGGGAAAAACAGTATGCCTGAAAATATGAACGATGAACAACGTGAGCGAGTGGGAGAAGATAAATACACCACTCAGGAAGAAGCAGTGAGCCGGGCTGATGCCATCGGTTGCAGTGGTTTCCACACCATCACAGAGGATGGAGAAGAGATTTTCATGCCTTGCGAATCGCATGAGGAATACTTGAAAACCATGTCAGAAGAGTCTGAGCCGGAAGAGCCAGCAGATTCAGCCCCGTCAGAACCCAACTACAACAGGTCAGAGGACAGATTCTATGAATCTCGTGCTTTGCAGAACATCGAGCTGAACGATGAGCATGACGAAGATGATGACAAGTTGCCAACCATTGTTGGTTATGCAGCAAAGTTTGACTCTGACTCGCAAGACTTGGGTGGGTTCATCGAGCGTATTGATCGCAATGCCTTTGACCGAGCGTTGGAAGAACGACACGATGTCCGTGCTTTGGTCGATCACGACTCAAGCAAAATCATTGGTCGCAGTGCTTCTGGAACACTCCGCATGTCTACTGATGATGTTGGGTTGCGGGTTGAGATTGACCCTGCAAACACTCAGGCTGGTCGTGATGTGGTCGAATCTATCAAGCGTGGTGACATTGATGGAATGTCTTTTGGCTTCCAAGTCATTCGTGATGCCTGGGCCGAACGAGATGGCAAAGCACTGCGAACTATCCACGATCTGAGTCTCAAAGACGTATCGACCGTGAGTTTCCCTGCCTATCCAGCAACAGAAGTTGCACTGCGTTCACTTGACCGACAACTCAACCGTAAGGACGGCAATGGCTTGAGCGTGGGTATTGCAAAGGCCCGACTGCGACTCCAAGAACTTGAATGACCGAAAACAATTCAGCCAACTGGCTACGCAACTGCGTGGGGCGACTGCCCAAGTTTTCTTTCCACACACATAAAACTCCAAATAAGGGGAATTGTCTTGAAAATCAATGAATTGAAAGAACAGCGCGCAGGGCTTATTGCCAAGTCGCGTGCAATCCTTGAGGGTGCTGACCAAGAAGGTCGCTCCGTCCTGAACGCTGACGAGCAAACTCGGTTTGAAAATCTCGAAGGTGAGATTGAACAACTGGGTCGTTCTATCGAGCAACGTCAGTCACTCGACAAGTTGGAAGCAGCTCAGGCTTCTGTTCAAGTAACCGCAGAAGTGCATAACCAAGAAGTCACCCGTGACTCTGGTGAGTATCGCAGTGCTTTCTTGAAGGCTATGGCTGGTGGCAATCTGTCGGCTGATGAGTCTCGTGCTTTGTCCATCGGAACCAACTCTGCTGGTGGCTTCTTGGCTACCACCACGATTGAGCAACAAATTGTTGAACTCCGTCAAGAGTTGAACTGGATGCGTCAAGCCGCAACCACGATGACCGTTGGCAACCAAACTGCCTTCGCCGTCGAGTCTGACATCGGTGCTGCAACCTACAAGGCTGAAAACTCATCTATTGATGAAGATGACCACGCCTTCTCACAGACTTCATTCTTCCCACGCCGACTCGGACGGATTATGAAGATCAGCAATCAGTTGCTCCGATTCAACGGAACCTTCTCCGAGGGTCAACTGGAATCCTACATCTCCAACTCTTTTGCCAAGCAGTTCGCTTCTGTCGAACTCCAGAAGTTCTTGGTCGGTGCTGGTTCTGGTTCTAACGAGCCAACGGGTATCTTCAATAGTGCGACCAACGGTAAGAGTGCCGCAGCCCAAGCAACCTTTGATGCAGACGAGATTATTGATCTCTTCTACTCCGTTGCTAAAGAGTACCGGTCTGCACCAAGCGCAGGATGGATCTTCTCTCCAGAAGCCACCCAAATCCTTCGCAAGTTGAAGGACAGCGATGGGCGTTACTTGTTGACCCCAGGTCTGGGTGAGGCTCCCGACACTCTGCTTGGCAAGCCAATGTACGCGTCTGACTTCGTTGCTGCTGTTGCAACCGGAACTACTCCAGTTGGATTTGGTGACTTGTCCTACTACTACATCGTGGACTTTGGTGGGTTTGAATTCACCTCACTCCCAGAACTCTACTCTGCCAGCGATCAAGTTGGTGTGAAGGGTATTGCCTACAACGATGGCAACCGAATGCTCAACGATGCATTCAAAGTTATGACGATGGCTTGATAACCATTGAACCACGGAGTCTAGGGGGGAAACCCTCTAGGCTCTTTTATGTCTCCATTAGAACCAAATGTGTTGAACGATCTGTTCTTTCAGCAACAGGTTCAAACGCTATACACCCTGACAGAAGCCAGCACTGAGGCTGGCCCCTTCGTATCCACTAGCGATTTGAAGGATTGGTCGCGTGTTGACCTGAGTGATGATGACACTCTGATTGCTGGCCTGCAAACCGCAGCGGTCAAGTATGTTGAAAACGTGACCAAGCTCAGGATGCTTCGCACCACCCTGACGGTTCGTTACAACATGGTTCCCACTTGGGATTCACTGGCGTTGCCTTTTGGCCCGTTCTATTACGGAAGTGCTTCTGACTTGACTGTGACTTACACGGACTCGGATGGAGCGGGCCAGACTTTCGCTGCAAGCAACTATGTTGTGCCAGCATCAGGAACACTGATTCCGCGTTTGGGATTGAAGCAGGGCAAAGAGTGGCCCACCCTGGCGGATCAAGATGGTGCTGTTGTGGTCGAATACAAAGCAGGAATTGGTGTCGCCAGCCCAATCACCGGGATCGAAGTGGAGCCTTTGAAGTTGGCGGTCAAAATGTTGGTTGCCCACTGGTACGAGCATCGAGAAGCGGTAGATCCTGTCAAGATGCAGATTGTGCCTCATGGCGTAGACCGAATCTTGGCCCAGTATCAGACACAAAGGGCTTTCTAATGCGTTCAGGGATGCTGAGACATCGAATCACCGTGCAGAACTCATCTGTAACGGTAGACGCAATGGGTGAGCGGGATCATTCCTACAGTGATGGTTTGTCCTGCTGGGCTAGGGTCGTTCCTAGCAAAGAGACTGAGTTGCAAGATGCAAACCAGACCAAAGCACGGATCACCCACAAGATCAGCGTTCGCTACAGAACTGATATCACCCCGACCACTCGCATCAAGTTTGGATCACGCATTTTTGAAGTGGTTCAGGTGTTGAATCGTGACGAGCTGGATGAGCAGTTGGACATCATGGCACTGGAGATCGTCTGATGGGAAAAGCGGCTGATCTTGGTATCAATGTCGATATGAAAGACTTCGACAAGTTGGCACGTTCGATAGCGGAACTTGAAAACATTGATCGTGATAAAGCACTCAAGAGGGTGTTGCAGAAAGTCGCTTTGTCCCCTGTGCGTAAAGACGCAAGAAGGCGTGCGCCAAGTCCAGGCGGTGGTGCAAGAGGTGAACTGAAGAAGGCAATCAACACATCTAAAGTGTTCCACAAAATGAACAAAGAAATCGTGGGTATGGTTGGTGTCGCAATCGGTAGGCCAAAAAATCCACGATTCAATCTTGCTGCAATTATGGAGTTTGGGCGGAAATCCTTTTTGATGAGGGTTAGAGGTTTCAACGGTAGAAAATACTCCGTTCGGATTGGTGCGACAAAACCCGGTCATTATTTAACGGGGGCTTTGCAGAAAGAGGAAAAGCACATTCCGAAAAGGTTTGCAAAAGAGATGGCTAGAGTTGTCAAGAAGAGGATGAAACGCGGATTGGGGCGTGGATAATGTCTATTGAAGTACGATTAGAACCTGCCCTGTTCACGAAGCTGAAAAATGATTCAGACATCAATGGCATGGTTTCCACCCGGATTAGTCCTGTTGCTTTGGACCAGGAGTTAGCCCTGCCCGCGATCATGTACGAGATCACTGGGTCTGACCCCAAGCGAAATCTTGACGGCAGGAACAATCTGATTCAATCGGATGTGGACATTTACTGCATCGCAGAAAACTACTCAGACGCCACCAAACTGGGCGAATACGTCCGTAGAACTATGTCTGGTGGGCGTGGAAACGTGTTTATTTTGGATGGTGGGCTGGTGACAGTCAGGATTCTGGGTATCACTCATACCGATGACCGAATTGAATACAGCCCACCTGTCGATGGCGGCAGAACTGGCACATACACGAGACGTTTTTCATTCCTGATTTCATACAGGCCAGAGGATTCATAATATGACAGCAACACTTGGCAACGGGGCCACGCTAACTTGGGGATCTAATCAGATTGGGCAGATCATGTCGATCAGTGGACCCTCACAAGAGCGGAACATTGTTGATGTGACCACCTTGGGTAGCACCCAAACTCACAATGTCTCTGGTGGCAACACCCAAATCACTCCAACCCGTGCATTCCTTGGCGGTTTTGCAGATTCGGGCGAAGTAACAGTTGAACTTCAAATGGGACTGACGGACGGCGGGGGCGATGACCAGAAGCACGAGGGGCTTGTGGATGACATGATCGCTGGCACTGCCCGTTCAGTGTCAGTTGTTTTGGCCGCTACCGACACATTGACTTTTAATGCTTTCATCACCGGGTTGAGCATCAACAATGCAGTGGATGAAGTTGTAACCATGTCCGTTACCTTTAAGGTCAGCGGTGACGTAGTATTGAGCGCATAAAGGAAATCTAATGGCTATTAGAATTGGTAATGGTGCAAAATTCAAATTTGGTCCAACCCCAACGGTTGTCGGGGAAGTGATCTCTATCTCTGGCCCAAACTTTGAACGAAGTTCGGTTGACACTACAAACCTTGCAACGACTACTGCTCGCACCTTTGTTGCGGGTATGTTTGATCCGGGTGAAATCACCCTGGAATTGAACTTCGACAACAACGATGCTGGTCAGGTATTGGTTGAAGCGGCTTTTGCAACTGGGGCAGAAAACGGTTGGGAAATCGAGTTTGCTGCAACGACAGCAGAAGGTACAGACCCATTGTCATTCTCCGGCACTTGCATTGTTCAGAGTTTTAGTAATAATATCGCTATGGACGAAGCCGAAACCGCAAGCGTTACTCTCAAGGTTGTCAAGGCGATTAGTACGGATGCGGACGCTTCCTGATGCTTGATCGAGATGCAATCCTTAATGTCGTTGATCTGAAACCAGAAGTTGTAGAAGTCCCTGAATGGGGCGGTTCACTCTACATCCGCATGTTGACTGCCTCTGAACGTGACAAGTTTGAGGCAAGCTGCGTAGGCACAGGCAAGAAGCAGAATCTCACGAATATCCGTGCGCGTCTTGTCGTGCTTTGTGCGTGCGATGAGGCTGGTGAGCGGATGTTTACTGATGGTGATGCAGAGGCTCTGGGTCGCAAGTCTGCTGCTGCAGTGGACAAAGTATTTGGTGCTTGCTCCAAACTCAACGGTTTCAGCAGTCAAGATATTGAGGATCTTGAGGGGGAATAAAAGCCAGGCCAACACTCCTGTTCATGCTCAAGTTGGCACTGGCACTAGGACAACCCCTCTCTCAAATCCGTAGCATGAGTAGCCATGACCTTGCTTTGTTCATGGCCTATGACAGAATCAGTCCTATTGGGCCTGAGCGTATTGATGCTGGACTAGCCATCCAGACATCTGTGATTGCAAATTCCCACAGGGCCAAGAACTCAACTCCTTTCAAGCCAGAGCAGTTTATGCCGTGGTTGCCGAAGAAAGAACAGACGCTTGATGAGATGAAGGCGATTCTTATGGGCATGTCCAAATCCAAAGGCTAAACCGTGGCAAGCATCAAAGCACTACATATTGAGATCGGCGCGCGTGTATCGGGCTTCACCCGCAAAATGCGGAAGATTCGTCGTATGCTCAAAGATGTCAAACGTGACGCTAAAAAACTCGCCAGCGGGTTCATCTCGATGGGCCGGAAGGCTTTGTTTGGCATTGGTCTGATCGGCACAGGTGTCATACTTGCAACGAAAAGGTTTGCGACGTTTGAAGCTAACCTATTACGGGTAAAGGCACTAACGGGTGGTACGGAAAAAGACTTCCGACGTCTTAAGGCGACTGCTGAAAGAATGGGTATCACTACTGCATTCACCGCATCAGAAGCGGCGGAAGCAATGGTGAAGTTGGCCCAACAGGGGCGAAATACTGAACAAACAATGTCTATGCTGCCAAACGTGCTGAACCTGGCAGTTGTTGGATCACTTGATCTTGCGGAAGCGGCCCGATTGACTGGTGTTACCCTGAACCAGTTTGGATTGAGTGTAAGAGAATCAGAAAGAGCTGCGGACGTTCTTGCAAAGGGTGCTTCTGTATCGGCAACCACAGTTCAAGAGTTGGGCGAAGCGATGACTTACGCTGGCCCACTTTCAAAGAACCTTGGGTTCTCGCTAGAAGAAACAACTGCTGTTCTTGCTGCATTTGCAAACGTGGGTGTTACTTCTGGTAGAGCAGGCCGAGCGTTGGCGGCTGTTTTTGCAGAACTGGGTGGTACGATCAGGCAAAAGGGTCTTTTGGGTGCGTTGGATGAACTCAAAGCATCTGGTAAGACAGCAGATCAGTTAATGACTGAGTTGAATCGTATCGCTGGTCGGTCTGTTGGATCACTCAGAGAAGTTACCGATGAGATTCGTGATGTAGCCAAGCAGTTGAAAATCTCAAGCGGCACAGCACGCAACTTCGCACAAACCGTCTTGAGTAGGACAGAAGGTGCTTTTGTTCGTTTACGTTCCGCAGCAGATGGACTCGTAAACAGTTTGGGTGAAACTTTTGCACCTGCCGTAATTGGTGCGTTTGAAAAAATAACAGAACACCTGAAGAAGTCAGTTGCCTTTATGAAAGAGTTCAGAGGCGAACTTGATCTAACCAATAAGTCCGGTGAAAGTCTTGTGGAAGGTCTGCTGGGAGTTGCTGATGTTGTCTTGGACAAAGCATTGAAGATTGTAAGTGCTTTCGATGGGCTTGTTATCGCCTTACGTTTGCTTTACACCCCGTTCCAAGCACTGTTTGTCTTGATTGGTGTTGCTCTTGGTAACGTCTTGTTCTACGTTGCTCAGTTGCTCAAAGTCGCAGACTTCCTTACCGGCACTACTGCTGGTCGTGATATGGATAACCTAGCATCTGGCTTCTTGACCACATCTGCCGACATTATGGATGATATCGGTCAGACGTTTGATGATGCGGCTAATGATACTGGGTCTGCGGCTACACGATTCCTGCGCGATTTGACCAAAGACTTCAGACGCATAAAAAGCAAGTTTGAAAATTTCCAACCCCCGAATGAGGAACAGTTGGCAGCAAGGATGGTCCCTGAATTGCACTTGGGAGTACATGCACCAGATGTGCAACAACTACCAGACTTGGGCAACTTTTTTGAAGATAACGGCATGTTGGATATTACGCCGGACCTTGGGTTTGATGAATTGTTCCCAGATTTGTCTGATGAACTTGGAAAAATTCCTGCATCTCTCCATGAGATTCAAAAAGGCTTTGATTCGTTGGGTCGCAGAATTGGAGTTGGTCCAGGTGAAATCAAAGCACTGTTTGAAGAAAAGATTACTGTTGAGTCCTTAGACAAGCTTATAGCACAGTTGGCGCAACTCGATTCCGCTGTAAGTGGTGGTCAACTGGATCTCTTAGATGCTGGTCGTATGAGAACAATGTTCTTGGAAGCGGCTGGTGCGTTCCCTGAAATTGAAAAAGACGAGTTTGATTTTAGTCCGATCGAAGATTTTATTGATGACATGCAAGCCACTGGTGAGCAAAGAACTGACTTGGCACAAAGAGGTGGAATTGTTCTTGATGGTCTGCAAGACCTTTTGAAATCACCCGAAATGACTAGAGGCGTTGTGAAGGGGTTCATTGAACTGTTTGACCAACTGGACAAGGCTGTTACAGAAGGGATGTTGACCAAACTGGAAGCAGTCGGTGTGTTCCAGGCGTTGCAAGCAGACATTCTGGATAAGGTCACGCCAGAGGAAGAGGACATTGATCCAACCAAAGGTTTCACCGAGTCATTGCAAACTGCTCTTGGTGCGGTAAAGGTTGATCCGTTTGCAGAAACTAGCCAGAAGCGTACAATGAAGGCATCAGAAGAGACTGCAAAAGCAACACAGGAGATCGCTAAGAACACCAAAGGTTTGGGAAGCATTTTGACATGACGGCGACATACGAAGTTTTTGAGAAGTCACGTTCACTGAGCGTTACATCTGAATCAAGAGAGTTGCGACGAAGTTTCATTGTGAAGCAAGTGCTTCCAGATGACGGCACAACTCCTAATTACCCAGTTGATTTCACCGGCATCTTTGCTGCGACCGGCATGGAATACAACCAAGAGTTGCCTGATGAACCGGGTCTATATCTGACCACTTACAACGTCAACAGTTCAGATGAAGGTACGTTTCAATGGGATGTCGAAGCGGTCTACAAGCCAGATCAAGTCATCAACGACGGCGGGGGTGAGACTGGCGGCCAGTTCGACCAGATCAACTCTGATATTGAAGTCCTGTTCTTGGACACTTGGCGTGTTGGTCCGTTTAGTAATGAGAAGCCAGCAACGGCTACTGATGGTGCGATCAGTGACAGTGATAACATTGGGGGCGAACCAGTTGATGTTGCCGGTGAACCTGTAACGCGAGCTGTTACAACTCAATCAACAGAGATCACTCGTAGGTTCTCTTACTTTCCCTCTTTTGAACTGACGGTTGCTCGGTTCTTGGCTGGGACTCGGAACAAAGATTCCTACTTAGGTGTCCCACCTGGATTCATGCTGTTTGAGGGTGCAAACTTGTCGCGTGAAGGTTCAAACACCTACACCATGCGGTACAGATTCACCTACGACCCGATCAAGCATCAGCGGCAGGTTCCTAAACGACACCCTAATGGCGATGTTGTGACGGAAGAAGTTGGTGTTGGGATAAGTAAAAGCACTGTTGCTAAGACCGTGATTTGGAGACAACCCTTCCCGCAAGAATCCATGTTTGCTGTTCTTGGAGTTGCACCCTTCTAATGCCACAGTACCCATCCATCTCGAATGGGCTTGGCAAACTTACGCCCGGATTGTGGAGTCGGTTGATGACCATGCTCCAAGCGTTTGAAGGTTCTAACGCCAGCATCAATGGACTTCGTAACGCAACCAAGTTGGACCTGCGGCAATCCATTCTTCCAGGTCGGTTCTTCTTTGCCGAAATCACGGGCAACTCCGCTCTTGGCACGAATCAGTTTAAGTACGAGTTCGACCATGTTGATCCCATTGATTGGGCGACCCCGACTGATGGTGATTTTGAAGCAAGAGCTACTGGCTGGGGGGCGGAAGAAGGTGGCGGTACTGTCTACGCTTTCAACCTTATGGAAGTCAACAACACCGCGACTGAGATCAATCCGGGCGTTGGTGTGGGTTCCGGTAGTCCGTCTGGAAGCACACTGTCCATAGTTCCGATCAGAACAGGAAGCATCGTGATTATGTGGCCTGCTATCTCTGATGATGGAGAACAGGTTTTCTTCTTTCAGGCTGAAAACGCGATCAGTGTTTCCTGCACATGACCAGCTCGATACAGACAGTTTGTTGTTGTGATGCTGAAAACGAGTATGTTCAGTTTGAGATAGCACCACGCTGCACTGACAATTCACTTGGGTGTGGGTGTGGTTCAAGTGATCCGTACGAATATCGTTCTAACGATCATGGATGCGGTGCTGTCGATCCTAGAGATTATGAATGTACTTCTACCGGGCAAACTGGGTGTTCTGCTCCAGGTTCTAACGATTGTGACACTTGTGGTGCTGTTTATCTTGAAAAGAACGCATACAAAAACATGGTGTTACACACTTGCGATGGGATTGATTGGAGTCCTACGCATGAGCTGACTGAAAGAATGGATGGCTGGTGGCTGGCTGGTGGTAACACATTTTCAACACTGGCATGTACGACCGACTCTCCAAGCACTGACCGGATAACCACTTGGTCTGACTCAAGCCCATGCGGTTCAACGAATGACTTGGTAAAAGTTCCAAGTGACCAGTGTCTTGCTCCGGTTGAACTGGCAAACAGTGACCCAAGAAACCCTTTATCGGCTGGGACCATTCTAAGCACTGAACAAGTCGTTCTAAGTACAACTAGACCGCGTGATATGACTGCTGGGAATATCACTAACTTAAATGTTGATACTGGAGATGCCTGGTTTGCAATTGTTTTTCGTGTTCAAAGCGGTGCGACAACTGGGAGAAGAAGAATCTTCGATCAGGGCAATGACAACTTTGGTTTGATTTTAGACGGCACAACTCTAAAAGCGTGTTTCGGGTCAGAAGCAAACAGTGCGCAACAAACAAGCCTGTCAACTGGCGATTGGCACATCGTTGTTGGCAAAAGAGAATCTGCAACTGTTTCTGCAAGGCTTAATGGATCAGACTTTTCGACCAATGACGTTTCCAGCTCAGACAGCATTGACACATCAGAACAGTTCAAAATTAATACTATTGGTAGAGGCGAGGCAAGGTTTCGTGGTCAGTATGGAGATTTGATTGTCGGCAATGGAACGCTTGATGACGAGACGGTTAAAAAACTGGAGTGGTATCTTGCTGATAGATGGGGCTTGATTGCCAGCCTACCTTCAGGACACCCATACAAAACTTCTGCCCCAACCATCACAAACCTGACTCCAAAAGAATTTACATCTCGTTTGAGCAACCATGTTTTCAAAATCAATCTTGCTGGAACTGTTGTCCCTTGCAAATTGACTGGTGGTGGGTGTGTGGGGCCGCAGGAATATTCAATCGGTAGTGACTGCAAAACCATTACGACTGAGGATGTAATGAAGGATTGTGCCGGAAACGTCATGTTCTACGGCCCATCGCATCCAAATTCACTAAACGACTATGGGTCTGTAGATTGGGATTTCTGGACATGTCGATACCGATTTTGGGTTGATTCTGATCCATGTCTTGAGAGTAGTAGCACGCCTTGTCCTGAATCTTGTGATGCAGATGGGGATGAATACGCTGACAACCACAACTACATATCGTCTGAGTATGCCAGGGGTTTGCATTATTTGGATTGCGATGACTGTTCTTCCTGCAACCCTCTTGACGCTTTGGGCAAGTTCTTGCGTTTAAGTGTCGCCAACTGCTTTGGCAACAACACATACGGGATTGTGACTTCAACGGTTGAATGGCAAGATCCAGTCAATCTGCTTGTTGGTCAGACCAACTACACCAATCAGACAAGATGCACGAAAGAATTTGATGGGACTCCGGGTGAGTGTTGTGGATCTGATGGTAGTTCATCTGCACCATTCATTTCTGGACCCAACGCAGCACTCACTTCGACCTGTCAAACAGGGTGTTTAAATCCAAGTTTACAAACCATAAATTATGACTCTCCGTTTGATAATTGCATTGAGTCAGAATATGACGGTCTATTCTGTAACCCTGGAATGACAGTCAACGCTTGTTGCTTTGACGATGTGCAGCCAAAGGTTACGGCACTGTCGGTCAACTTTGGTTCATTTGAATTGATAGACTGCCAACGATCCTCTTACAACCCGCCATCAGCACTTTGCACAACCAATCTAATCAATGTCGAAGCTGACGCTTGCGACAGTGGAACTTGCATTTCTTTGGGTCTGGATGATAAAGGTATTGGAAAAATAAACGGGGGTTCTGTTGCTATTGTTAGTTCAGCGGGCAGCACCTTTTCAAAAGAGGGTTTGTCATCAAACAGAGGATTGCTAACTACAACCGATTATGCCGAGTCAGAAGTTGCTGCGGCATGGAATAGTCGTGCTTGTGAAATCTATGGGCCGTCAGATGATCTTTGCACCTGCAACCCGCCAGCAGATTTATCCTGTGATGGGCAGGACTTCAACCCGATGCAAAACGGTGTCCACGCTATAAGTTTGACTTGTGACAACGTGGGGGATGATTCACCCCCCCTTACAACAGAAAATGTATATGTGATGACAATAGAACTCGCCTTTGCAACCAGTGTGGGTGATGTAGTCTCGATCACCAGCCCATCTGCTCGATTTAAATACAAAAAAATTGCAACATCTTATGACGCAACTGGTGTTTACTCGGCAGCTCCAGAACTGATGCCGAGCGTTGACCTAGAGCGGTTCGTTTACCCTTCAACCATTACGGTGACATAAATATGCCAAAGACAGTTCAATGTGAATTTTGGAATGATGGGGCCTGCGAACAAGGATTTTACGGGGGTAGGCCATCCCCTAGTGTTTGCACCAATCACTGCCCGGTTTACCTAAAAGCCAAGGGTCAGGTAATAAAGTATGAATCAGTTGCAAAGCGATCCGTACGCAAAAACTCTCGCAACAGTCATTATGGTCTGGGCGACACCGTGAAATGGGCGATTGAGAAAGTTTCATTCGGGCGTATCAGGCAGAAGAAGGGGTGTGGATGTGCCAAAAGGCAGTCTTGGCTTAACCGTCACTTCCCCTACCGATTACCGAAATGGATGAAAAAGGGACAGTAAATGGCGATCGTGACTTGGACTGGTACAACTAGCGGAGATTGGAACACCACTACGAATTGGTCGAACGGACAGGTTCCAGGTGCAACTGACACTGTGATTTTCAACACGGGTGGTCAGACGATCACCGGCACTTCTATTCCAGCGGTTGCAGAGATCAAGATACTTGATGGCTTTACTGGCTCTTTTGGGGTCAAAGCTGGAAACCTAGATGTAGATGCAACCACGGTTTTCATTAAATCACCTACAGCACCAGTTTTCATATCTGGCGACTTCACCACGGTCATCATCACTGACAATGATGGCACTGCGGATTCGATCAACATTGGTTCTAACTCAAACATCACATCGTTAAGGTATTTGGGTGGTGCTGGCACGGTCACATTGGAAGGCTCTACCCTGACCAATCTGGAGTTCATCGGCACGCCAAGAGGCATTGTTAGCATTCCTGCGACTGGACCTGACATTACAACCGTCACGATGGATGCAGGTCAATTAAATACATCTGCAAACATCACCACAGCCAACATCAGTGGGGGAGAAGTCACACTCAAAGGCTCCGCCAACTTGACCACAGCCAACATTCGCGGCAAGTCTGTCGTGTCGTTTGAATCTTCCGGCACGCTCACCACTGCAAACGTCTTTGACAAACCAAGCGTGTTGACCCTGGAAAACAATGTCTCTGCGGGAGCGACCTTGACCGATGTGAATCTCTATGACGGGACGCTGGATGACAGATCGGGTAGCGGGGCTACGACTTACACCAATGGTGTGAGCGTTCGTGGTCAAGGGATCGTTCGAGCTGATGTAAACAGAACTCTTGTGGTTACTTGATATGCCTTTATGGACTCCAGAAAATCTGCCGAGTGGTCATCTCTCAGGCTGGTACAAGGCTGACTCAATCAAGGGGGTAGCCGATGGTGCAAACTTGAGTTCTTGGGGTGACTCTTCCGCCAGGGGTAATGACTTGGCCCAAACAAATGCTAGTGCGCAGCCAACCTTTGAAACAGACGAGTTGTATTCACGCCCCATAGTCAGGTTCGACAAAGACGCTTCCCCCGGTGATAACCTGCTTCTTGCTGATCTTGGTGGTGACTTTGAACCAAGCACAGGTGATTTCTACATAGCAATGGTTGCAAAGTTTCCCTCTTCTGGCACTCAGTTTGTTATGACCAAGGCAGATAGCGGAACGCAAGGGCTAAACCTGTTCATCTCTGGTAGTAACTTGGTATTTAGGCCGCAAACGGTTGGTGTTACTACCAACAACCTTAATCAAAGTTCTGTTGTCGATACCGAATTCCACACCATTGTTTGCCGCAGAGTTAATTCTGTTCTCGGTTCTGAGTTTGACGGTTCAGCCTTTACAACAGATGACGGAACCAAGATTAATAACGGTGATTTGAGTAACGATTCAAGTTTTAACATCGGTTCAACTTCTACTCAAGGACTAGATGCTGACATGGATCTGGCAGAAGCATTGATTGCAGTTGGTACTTTGACTGATGCGGACATGGAACGAATCACTGGCTACTTTGCTCACAAGTATGACCTGACGGCAAACCTGCCTAGTGACCATCCTTACAAATCCTTGCCCCCTACTGTCAGTATCCCAACAGTTACATGGATTGCTGGCGGTAATCCAGCCGACATTACTGATCCAGACAACTGGAGTGACAACCTAGAGCCAACCGCCAGCAAACGGTGTGTGATTGCTGATCGAGCAGACTCAATCACAACCGGCAACCTGGTGTGCAAAGAGTTGTGCGTGCTTGAAGGGTTCACCGGCAACATTGGTACTACATCTAGTGCGCTGAACGTGACGGCAGATAACGTGGTTATCAAAGCACCACTAGGTCAGACTTATCTTGATCTCGATGTAGATGACACCACATACCTAGAGAACGCCGGGCTGGGTTGCAAACTGGAAGGTGACTCACTCAAACTCCACTACAGCTCGCCAACAAAAGCAACGCTAGAGATGGACGTACTTTCAGAAGTGAATGTAGAGGGTGCTGGAAGGCTTGCAACTTTGCATCTGGATAAGGGTTTGGTAATCAATGTTGGCCCCTATGGATCAGTCAAGATTAATGGGGATGTGACAACTGTGAATGTCAGTGGGGGCAAAGTGTTCTGTGGGGATCACGTTGTCAACACGATCAACCTGAACGGTGGTCATGTGGCATACGGGGGCAGCGGTCTCACCACCCTAAACATCTACGCTGGCGAGTTTGACTTGGGGGGGAATGAAAATACTCAGGTCGATATCACGAACCTGAACCTGTATGGGGGCTTCGTTGATTTGCAAAACGCGATCTCTGCGGCAGAAGTCACGAGCCTCAAGACTTTTGGAAATGGGCGGATTAGGCTACCCCTTGGGACAACCACAGTTAGTTGATTCAAGCCCCGTCCACAAATATCCGATAGAATGGTATTAAGGAGACCCACTATGAGCCTGATTAAGAAAATCCTTGCCATCTTCTCGCTTCCCTGCAAGACCTGTTCTTGCAAAGTCCCGCTGGTTCGCTTGGGTCAGGGAGATTATCAAAAAGATTATTGTTGCCAGGGTTGAACACAATCCACCCACCCTGTACCATCTCGCGTGACCCTCCCTCCGCAACACTCTTAGATCGGCAAAATCGGACGAGTGTTGGGGTCTTTTCAGTAGGCTTTTTGTGTTTGGCCTACATCCTTTCTGGGCCGCTCGGTTGTTCTGCATCCGGGCGGTTTTTTTATTATGAAAACTGATCCTCAAAAACAACTAGCCAAAACTGTCTTCTTCTTCCTTCAGTTCAGCAGACAGCCTGAACTTGCGATGCAGACACGGGCTGATGATGTGGCAGAAGTATTGTCAACTTGGGCAATGCAACTACCTGACATTTATAAGTTTCTGTTGATGATGCACCAAGCCTGTGACAAGGCGATGGATAAGTATCCAGAGACACCAGCAAACCAACTGCCTGTTGTGTTCACTCTTGAACAACTGCATAAAGCACTGGTCGATGCGATGCCGCTTGACAAAGTAGATAACCTGCTTGATCTACTTAATGCAGCAAACAGGAATATGAACAAGGCAGATGACACATAATGTCAGTGTAGGTTTTTTTTACATCACAGACTCGCATGAATTTTGTTACACCATCCAAGCAATCGGCTGGTACTGGTGGATTGCAGAAGATTCAAGCCTGCCGGAAACAGATCCGATAGGACCGTTTGAATCATTCAACGATGCACAAGGAGATGCGAATGAAAAGTGTGATGGGTTTGAAATGTGGCGGGCCATTTGTTGAAGAGGATGATGAATATCATTCCTACTGCAAGTCAGGTCAAGTCATCGCCAGCAGTGCGTTCAAGGTTTTCCGTGGCTCGCCTGCTGATTACAAAGCGAGATTCATTGACAAGATCGACCAGCAGACTGAATCGCCTGCGATGGCACTTGGCAAGATGACACATTGTCTGATTCTTGAAGGCCGTGGTGCGTTTGATGATCGGTATGAAGTGGCAACGCCTGAGCTGCAAGAAGAAATCGGTTTGGTAAACCCGAAGACTGGCAAGCCTTGGGGCGAATCTACTGCTGCTTATCAAAAAGCAATTGCAAACTTCCGTCAAAAGTCTGGCGGTCGTGAACTTTGCTCGATGGAACAATGGGGTCTTATCTCAAACATGCACCATGCCGTGTTTGAAAATGAGATTGCTGCACAGATGCTAGGCCAGGAAGGCATGCCGGAAGCGGTCTTTCGTTACCCGTCAGACCAACTTGGTATCACTCTTCAGTGCAAGGCAGACAAACTGCTGCTGGATGATGAAGGCAAAATCTGTGGGTTCATTGATTTGAAAACTTGCGAGTGTCTGCATGAGTTCAAACGCCGGGCAAGGATCTTCCAGTATCCCCAGCAGATGTGCTTCTACCGGGAGACAATCACCCGTGTTGGAAAAACTGGACTGTCCACCCTAGAAATGTCGAAGAACTTTGATGTGCATCTCATTGCTGTCGAAAAACGTACTCCGCACAAGGTAGGAGTGTGGGCGTTTAGCAGTGAGCTGCTTGACGAGATGGAAGAAACACTTAGGGCTGAACTTGTAAGTTTCGCCAGATGCTTCCACTCAAACGAATGGCCTACCGGGTTTGAAGGAGTTCAAGAATGGGACTGGTAAAAGCAGAAACCATCAACTTGAAGGGCCAATCTTATGAGTTGGTCAAGTCAAGAGTTAAACGATTGCATACGCAATTTCCAGGGTCATCAATCCAAACGGAAGTGATCGACAGCAAATACAATGAGGCCGGTTATCTGGCAAGTGTTGTTGTGCAAGCCACGATCACAGTTAGGCTTGAAGGCAATGAGATACAAGTTGCACAAGGCATGTCGATGTCGGAGAGAAGTAGAGGCGGTCAAATTGGCTTCTTGGAGAAGTGCGAAACCGCAGCAATTGGTAGGGCTTTAGCAAGCCTTGGTTTTATCTCAGACGGTACTGGGTTCGCCAGTGGTGATGAGATGCAAAAGTTAGATGCTCACGAAACCCGTGAACAAAAGAAGGACTGGTAATGAACGACAATCAACAGTTTCAAGAAGTTGGTAAAGGTGGCTTGTTTATCAACAAGAACAAACAGCCCGGATCAAATCAACCGGATTTCACAGGAAAGGTGACGTTACAAGATGGAACAGAACAAAGAATCAGTGGATGGAACGCAGTTGGGCAAAACTCTGGCCCGTACATCAACATCAAACTCTCTCAACAATCAGGCAGTACGAATGCAGGAAGTAAGCCCGCTGCTCAAGGCGATTCCATCTTCCCAAGTAATACAACTTCTGAGCCAAGTGCAGCCTTTGGCACGCAGGTACAGCAGCAGCCAGCACAACAGCAGCCAAACCAGCAGCAAGTAATGAGTCAGGGTCAAGATGAGATTCCGTTTTGACCCAAGCACAGGAGACAGTTGATTGTGTTAATCATCTATCCCTGTGTGCAGGAATCGCGGGCGTTGATCTCGGATTGCGTAAAGTGGTCCGAGGTCTGCGCACCGTGGCTATGGTGGAGAGGGAAGCCTTCTGCATCTCCCAGTTGGTGTCGAAGATGGAAGCGGGAGAATTGGATTCGTGTCCTATCTATGCGGACCTTCTCAGATTCCCGTGGCAAAAGTATGCAGGACTCGTGGACATCCTCTCTGCGGGATTCCCGTGCCAACCGTTCAGTCACAGTGGTAATCGTGGATCGACAGAAGACGAAAGACACCTGTGGCCCCACATCAGGACAGGGATTTCTATTCTCAGAAGTCCAATCTGCTTCTTTGAAAACGTCGATGGAATCGCAACAGCAAAGTCACCCGGATACCACTCAGTTCTCCACCATGTGCTTGGAGACTTGGAAGCAATGGGTTACAGAGCAACGGCAGGACAGTTCTCGGCGCAGGAAGTCGGTGCAACCCACCTTAGAAAAAGATGGTTCATTCTCGCAATGGCCCACCCCAACTCCGATTCATGCAATCAGGGGAAACCACGACGAGCCAGTGGACAAATATCAGAAGAGGGTTCGAGATTACGAAGAGGGCAGGGCAAAGGGGAAGCCGGGCAAGAGTCTGGGTGTGGCAGTGAACTGGCCTACTCCGACAGTGATGGAAGGGGGGAAGATCAGTTGTTCAGCCAACTACGGTCAAAAGGGACTTTCCAACCACCCCTCAATTCAGGGGGAACCGACCAGGAAAAAGCACAGCAAGTCACAAGATGGCCTGCACGACCCTTCACACAGCAGCACCCTTGGGAACAGCCAAGGACTGTTGAACCCAGATTGGGTGGATCAAATGATGGGGTTCCAAACCGGGTGGACAGACTTAGGGCGTTGGGGAACTCTGTAGTTCCTGACGTTGCGGCAAAAGCATTTACAGTTTTGTTCAAGCGTTTGAACGGAACAGACACATACCAAACCAAAGGAAGGGAATCCAATGGCAGAAACGAAAGCGCGCAAAAGTAGAGTTCCTTGGGTCAAGTTCTACCCAGATGATTACATCGGCGGAACAAACTTTTTACCCCTAGAAGCAAGAGGAGCGTTCTGGCAACTCTGTGCTTTGCAGGCAGCAGGTCACAAGCTGCCCAACAACTTCGATCAACTTTGCATCGCATGTCCAGGTTTGAACAACTCGATTTGGGGTTTGATCCGTGACAAGTTTGAGGTGTTAGAAGATGAATCTGGCGAGCAATACTTAGCCAATCCACGCATGTCAGACGAGCGTGACAAGGCTGAAAAAGAAGCACGAAACAATCGAGAAGCAGTCAGAAAGAGTCGTGCAAAGTCTCAAAAAAGTAAGGGTGACGTAATGGTTACGAAACCGGCCCAGAACCAGAACCAGAACCAGAACCAAATCCAGAACCAAAACCCTCTCCCCCCTGAGTCCCCCCAAGGGGACGAGAGTGAGGGGGTTCTTTCTCGGCAAGGGGTAAAACCGTCTGAGATCCTCTGTGAGTGGCTTGAATACTTTAGGAATGCTGGCGGTCGTTATACGATCGGTAAAGCGTCAGAAGAGAAACTAGGGCGGTTACTGGGCAAGATGAACCCGGACGATGTTCAGCTCATGTTCCTGGCGTTGGAAGAAGAGAGAGTTCACAACTTGGACAAGGAGATCAGATGGACACATCCGGTTGCAAGAATTATGGCAGAAGCAAGAACTTTCGCAGCCGCTCAATAGCGTGGGTTGCTCATGTGATGATCGAATGCCATGTAAAAAAAAAGCAGTTCAAGTTCTGGCGGAAAGATGGGTCTTTTATGTATGGCGAGCAACTTGTGAGAAAATCACTTATGGTTCTGGGTGCTTATCACGCTGGAATCGAGAGAGATGTTTTATGCCGGTTGTATCAACTTAGCCGAAGGGATTGGCAGAAGATTGTTGATTGTTTCAACCAGCAACCGATAGATAAACAAGCCAAGGCTTGTATGACCGCAAGCAGGACGATTGCGAAATATGCCCAAAGACCCCGCAGACAAACTGTTTGAAGACTTAGGGCAAAGGCTCCGCTGGTGGCACAATGAATGGTCACTTACCCCGTTTGAGATAATGGGTGTTATTTCATTGCTTCTGACTTGGGTCCAAGAGGGGAACCTGGAACCGGATGATGAAGAAGAAATCTTAGATCAGGACGATGAATGAGTAATTTGAATTGCAATTGTGTTGGTCCTCTCACAGTTGCGACTGCAACCGAACTTGGTTACACGATTGAGATAGTCGAAAGACGTATACCCCACACTCGTATCACCAAGGACTTTTTAGGCTTTGCAGATTACATCGCCATCACCCCGACTGAGACTCTCGCCATTCAAGCAACGTCGGGCAAGAACCACTCAACTCGTATCAAAAAGATTTTCAATGATCGACAGGAGCAAGCACTTGAATGGCTTGCTTGCCCAAATAGAACGCTGGCGGTGTGGAGTTTTTCTAAGAAAGAAGACAGTTGGAAACATAGAGAAACACGCCTATCGACCGAAGAAGTGAGAAATGGGGAACTGTCCAAACGAAAATGATGTGGTCGAGTTCTTACGCGAGTTTGCTGAGAGAACCAACCACACCAAGTTCCCACTCTGGACGGTAGAAGATATCGTTTCAGAGGGCTGGCTCTTGTGGGCCAATGTTCGTATCAAGTATGAGGATCGTATTGACCAAAGATGGCGTGGGCTTCTGACGGTTGTTATGCAAAGGCGACTGCCTGAGATTTATCAAAAGAGTCTTGGTAAGAAGTGCCGTAGGGGAAAAGACCATTCTCGGTCGTACTACACCGATGCCCAGCTTCACGATCGTCCACGGCAGACATTACCAATCACCGAAGTAGGGAATGAGTGGATTTACGCCATCGCAAGCGGAGTAATCCAAGGGATGTTTCTAGTCCAACTACTAAGGCACTTTGATGGTGAAGATTGAGAACAAACAGAATGTGGCCCTATGTGGTCGAGATTGGCTAGGGATTATCTCCCTGGTCTTGACCCTGATGGCTGGTTTCTTTGCGGCATATAGCCGACACGACCGCTTGTTGTCAGAAGTTTCTGTATCCCAAAGCCTTCACTCCGAGCGTTTGAATCGACTTGAAAACAAGATCGACATGCTCGAAAGAGATTTGAGAAACAAATGAAATATTTGCCACTGGCTTTGCTCGCAGGTTGCCAGCAAAAAGTTGGTGGTATCACTGATAGTTTGAAAGGGGTGATGCCTACCAGTCCAGCAGTTTCACAAGCAACTGTGACTGCTGAACAAGCTCAGATTCATCAAAGTCTTTTTCCGCTCTCTCTGGTCGGTGGCATTGCAGTTTTTGCAGGCATCATTGCGATGCTTTTTTTGCCATCTCGAACAGGTCAGAGAGCCTTGGTTATTGGTGTGGTTTTGTGTTTGATCCCACCATCATTTCTTTTGCTCGGTCCTGAACTGCTTAAACCAGTTGCTCAGGTCGTAGCAATCATTTCACTGGTTCTTCTCGTCTTCTACACCGCCAGGGTGTGGGAAAGAAAAAGGTATAACAAAGATGCTTGACGCTATTACAAACGACATTCTCAGCACGGTTCTCATCTTTCTAGCAGGCAACATCGTCGGCATGTATCAGAAAGAATGGTTCATGCGGTGGCTTAACAAGCGATGAAATGTGGTCAATGCGATGCTGAACTCATTCATGGTGGTAGCCATGATGGCGATGACTATGGGCGTGACTCATTCTTGATCGTCAATAATTACACATGCCCAGAGTGCCATGTGTTGGTTCTTGAACACATACCGAAAACAGAAGATGATGATGATTGAGCTTGTTGCTGCTGCACTTACTTTCAGCTCAGGCCCACCTGCTGATCCAGATGCAGTGGCTATGTGGGTTGATGACTTGGGGCGTTTGACACCATTTGGTCGGACGTTTGATGTTTACATACAAACTGGATTTGACCCTGAGTTCTCATATCCCAACGGTGATCCCCGACGCCCATACATGATCGGCAGCACCCGTGGTAGCGAGTCGCCAACACGAGCGTTTGGTTGGGCCATTGAGGGTGACATCTTCAAGAACAGCCGACCTAACCACCTGTACCCGTGGCTAGAGAACTGCCAAGAGTGCATCGATTACTGGTTAATAGACACTGGGATTGTCTGCCCAGATGCGGGAGAGTATTGGAACTGCATTCAATCCAACCCCTACCAACGGTGGATGTATCTGGGTGCAAACTTTACTCCAGTCAACTGGTACTTCGACGGACCACAGGGATGCTGCCCAAGGAGTGATGGTGATCTGGTTGACCTTGAGTACGCATGGTGTGACTCATGGATTCTGCACGGACCTCTTGGCAAGAAGTACGGCAGTGAGTTCCCACAATACAAGTATCCATTGGTGCAGCAGCAGCACAAGGATCTGATGGATTCACCCGTGTTGAAGTTCTGGCCTCACCGGGAAACCATTGTGGGTGAACAATGCTGCTCTTCTCCCTCACAGAATGACTATGGCGACCTGATCCGGTGGAACCCTGATGTGGACTGGGGAAGCAAGAAATGGCCCGGAAGTTTCCACATTGCCAGGTTCACTGGTCCCGACTATTTCAGCTCAGGCGGTGTAGTCCGCTTTGCTTGCGGCAACGATCACCCCTGTGATCCAGCCCTATATTCAGTCAACTACTACCCCGACAACTCTTGCCCGTCTGATTTGAACGAAGATGGGATGGTTGGGTTCCAAGACTTGTTGCAAGTGCTTGGTGATGTTGCAGGGTTCAAGTACCACCCGCAAACCAACAATGGCTTTAACGCCATCATCAAAGTTCTTTCTGAGTGGGGAGATTGTGGGTGACAGACTGCCCGGTTTGCCAAAAGAGACAAGCCCAGGAAAGTAGAGAAGCGGAGCAATGCAAGCAGCAAGTCAAAAAGCTGCAAGCACAATCAAACGCTTTGATACTTATTCTTGCGGTGCTTACAGCACTTGTTGGGGCTGAACTTCTCGACCAGGCACTGTCTATTAGTGACACGGTTCAAAAGGCAAATGAGCTGGCGGTAGAACCAGAGAGCAACCCCAGTTCCTATGCAGCTCAAGCCAACAGCAACAAACCAATCCCAAAGCGTCAAGTATTTCATGGCGAGAGTATATTCGGATATGTCCCACCTCTTTTGGCTGACCTGAGAGTTAGCCCAGAGGTCCAATCAATGGACTTCTATCTTGAATTCCAGGGTGACACATTTGTTCCGGAAGTTGGATCTGGGCTGCTTCTCGTAGGGGCATTCATCGCCAACAACACCGGGAGAAAGAGATGACGATCAAGGTGGTCAATGCTGACGGCTCGCTCAGGGATCTGGGGGCTAGGAACAAGCGGTACTCGCGTGAGAACTCCAACAACCCCAGAGGACATCGCTGGCGAAAACTCAGAGCCTTCATCCTAAACCGTGACCCTATTTGTCAAGTGTGCCGGAACATGGCTTCTCAGCAGGTCGATCACATCAAGCCCATCCATCAGGGGGGCGACGATTCACATACCAACTTGCAGGGTATCTGCGAGAAGTGTCATAAAGAAAAGAGCGCAGATGAGATGACCCACCTGCGCTCCGTGCAGCATCCAGCCCGCCGCATAGACAATGTTATCCCTTAGATTGATTATCTCTATGGATATTTTGATTAATGTGGAAGCAAGCAGCCTTATGCATTGAGACGGGGATCGGTTGACTGGCAACCCATTCCGCCAAAGCCCGCAGCGTTCGCTCGTCCCTGATCTGAACAGTCAATGGTTCAAATTTGGTTTTCATTTTTCGATTCCTTCGCTTTCTCAAGTTCTGCCTTCACCTTTTTCCAGTAGGGCAATGATGATTTTCGATACGGCCCCTTTGGGCCACCAACTTGCATCCGTGCTTTGAATTCATTCATGCTCATACCGGCAGGGATGCGATGCGGTTTAGCATACCGAGCCATGAATCCACGGAAGGTTTCAACGCTTTTCTCAAGATCAAACACGGCATCAGGCCACTTGCCATCTACCCCAGAGTCTTGGAAAAAGAGTGACCCGATCTGAAATGGCCCAGCACTACGCGGTACTCCGTCCACATAGTCACCCCAGATTTCACCAGTCCGGCAGTTGGTTTCCACCTTCCAGATGGCTTGCTCCAGTGGGGTCATGTCAACGCTCAGAGCGACAGTTGCAATCAATGTGGTAATCATGTCAATCATCCTTCCTTATGGATTTCTTTGGCAAGTCTAAGAAGTTCTTCCACGATTTCTTGCTCAGTTGCTTTCAACCCCCAGTCATAAAACTCTGGCAAGTAAACAGCAGCACCTTCTTCATCCTCAAGATCAATTCCAGTGATGATGTGGAAGTATTCGTAGCAGAGATAATGATCGACACTTGAACACTCCGAGCCACCCCAAGAGTAATCGTCAAGATTCTCAAACTTCTCAACCATTTCATCAACGTGTCTTTCCATTGCCATCAATGCAACTTCTGGTGTTGGTTGGACATCATTCATTTTGACCACTCTCCCTTCTTTTCTGTGATATCGACACTGCATCCTTCCCAAGGCTTGGCAGGCCAAGTGTTCGGGTCTTGGTTGTGCAGCCCCATACAAACCTGCTCTGCGGTCATGCGGAAATGTTCGCCACTATCCATGTTTTCAACAATGAAATCCTTGCCATTTCGTGCGCGTGGTACAAGACCGATGACCACCCAGTTTCTACCACCAAGGAACATTTCGCAACCACGCGGGTTTGCAACAAGGCCAAATCTCGACCACGAGTTTTCAAGCAGCAACTCTTCTTGCGTCAACCCGCCCTTTACGTTCAGTTCCATCTTAAGGTTACCAGTGCTTTGGTTGGAATACTGACCACGGGTAAATCTGAACTCGATGCCAAGATCGCTTTCAAGGGTTTCAGTGATGAGGTTTGAGATCACTTCTTCGATCCGTGTCAGTTCAGACTTGGTGATGGTTTTTACTTTGTCAGTCATTTCAATTTCCTTCTGTTGGGATGGGGCCACCATTGGCCCGTGAATCATCTTACACCATATCGGATCATTCTGCAACATGACTTGATGGGTGAATCAATTATTTGTCACATTTGTTGCATTTGTCTCAAACGTATAGCAAACGTAGCAAACCAAACCGGACGAGCTGCATGCCAGGTTGCATGGGATTTCTCAAAGAATATTTCTCAGACATATTTCTCAGCCATATTTCTCAGAGGATATTTCTCAGACATATTTCTCAGAGGATATTTCTCAGAGAGTCTCCCATATGCAAAATGGTCCGATAATGACAATTCGTTGCCATTTGGGCCCCTTATTGACAATCCGTTGTCATTAAGCCTTATCGGACCAAAGTCGGCAAAAAATGTGCTTTTGGTGCTGGCTTGCCCTTAATACCCCAAAAGTGTCAGTTTCACAACTTCAAGCTGCAGACCATATGGCGAATTTTTTTCATTTTTCCAGGTGTGTGGACGATTTTTTTTAGCCCTTTGTGCGCCAGGAATCAGCCAGAATCAGCAGCAGCAGCCAGCAGCAGCAGCCAGCAGGATCAGCCAGCAGCAGCCAGCAGGATCAGCAGCCAGCAGGATCAGCAGCCAGCAGCAGCAGCAGCCAGCAGGATCAGCAGCCAGCAGGATCAGCCAGCAGCAGCCAGCAGCAGCAGCCAGCAGGATCAGCCAGCAGCAGCCAGCAGCAGCAGCAGACAGCAGCAGACAGCAGCAGCAGCAGCAGCAGCAGCAGCAGCAGCAGCCACCAATAAAAAAACCCGCTAATGCGGGTTTAGTAGTTTGAAATGTTTGGTTTTTTAGTTTGGTTTGATTGGTACGCAATCTTTGAAGTATTCCGGGAAATTTCCAATCTTGCGAATGGCTCCATCTAGCGTAAATGTTATTGGCATCCATTGTCTCTCAGATGTGGACCAGTCTCGTTCATCTCCGTAAGCAGTCCCGTACCAGTATGCACCATCTTTTCGCATGATTGCTAAAAATTAAAATTACCCCCCCTTACTGACAATCGGTTGTCATTAGTGGTGGTCCGGTAATATTCTAGGGCATTATGGCCGCATTTACCTAGTGTCACCCATGAACCGCGATATTGGGCCAGAAATCAGGGTTGGGCTTTCTTTTGGTGCAGTTTGTCACAAAGTGAAGCAACCCTAACAGATACCTCACATGGCCGCCATATGGTCCGATAAAT
>CAACVD010000143.1_pt1 | contig 27474 bp, 29 predicted proteins | sample 2381771 | NCBI WGS metagenome assembly CAACVD01 (sample SAMEA5211965, study PRJEB30684) | marine metagenome | biome: Marine; feature: Epipelagic; material: Water | collected 2015-10-15 | depth 15 m
AGACAGCCGGTGCGTTTTACCCGTTTGCAGGTGTTGAGCCTGATTCAAGTACGCACGAGGGGCTTCCTTCGACTGAATACAAAACGCCGTGGTGGATGAAGGGTGAAGAGTATCACATGGGTGGGGATAACCCTGAGCACGCTATGGACTGGGGGGCGGGAAGAGGTCAAACCACCCCTGCGGGTCAGCGAGCGACTGGTTTGTCCGGCCACATTGACAGTTCCATTTCACGTATCATGGCCGAGCAGTACCCTCAGGGGATGAGTGTCAGACAACTAAACATGGCGCTTGAAGAAGCAGGCAGTCCGTCGATTCCAATTCGTGGCGAGTATGACACCGTGTTAGCCGAGTAGCGTCAGCAACAATAATATCACACGTCTGCCTCAGACCGACATGGTCAGCCCGTTCGACTCCGCTTGGACTATTCTCAAGTTCGGCTATCCGGGGGGAGTACCGGGGGCCGATTACTCGCAGTCAAGGGCTGGGGATGGGATGAGAGGTGCAGCCGTGCCACGACAGGCTCAGGCTGACGCCACGGCTCCTCCGATGTTTAACCCGGAGCCACGTTTCAACGAATACGGGACTGACATGAGTCACGCCACTCGGACAACTGATATGTCAGGTCGACCGCTTACACCTTCTCCTCGATTTAAAAATACTCAAGAAATGTTTGAAGCAATGGGGCGTTCACCGTTTACGCCTCAGGGTAGGCTCCCTGAGGCAATAAGTCGCTTAGTTCACCGAGGCGCTGATTCACCAAAAACCCGATTACCTGTAGCACAGGTTCCGCTTCGTCCGGATGACAATTTAGACGAAAAGGCTATTGGCGAATACTTGGAAGCGCTAAAGCGTGAGCGAATGCATCGAGCACGACAAATAATGGAGTGATGATGTATGGTCAGCCCTCTTGACACCGCTTGGTCAATCCTCAAGGAACTGTCACGCGAAGATTTAGAGATGGCTGCTCGCACAGGCGGTGTGCCTCGTATGTCCGGCACCATGCGACCTGAATTTAGTTCAGGTCATCCCGGTCACATGGCACCAATGCTGGGCGAATTAACTCAACCTCCGGCTTACGACGAAGGTTCTGAGATGATGCAAGAATACAACGAAGCCATGTTCCCCGATGAGGAAGCCGAGCACAGGAGAATCAATGCACCTACACCAGTGCGTACTCCAGTCATGCGCCGCAACCGCAAGACAAAGGAGCGCTTTATGATGCCCGGTCCACCAATGCCAGTCGGCGAGGCAGGCGATGCTTCGATGCCCGACCCGTCACAGATGGAACACTTAGGCGCACAGTTAGCGCACGCTGACATGATGCGTGATGATATCGACCCAGCCGCTGATGTACCTTTCCAAGTGCCTCCTGATTTTTCAAACCACTTTTTAAGCCGTCCACAGACCATGCACCAAAGTATTTTTTCAAGAGCACCAAATCGACAGGCTTACATGACAAGGAGATGAACAGATGCAACCAATTGACACAGCATGGAGCATACTGAAATCACGAACAGAACGAGACCAAGCAGGTGACATTGGTGATACGCAAGGTCGTCGTGGTGTGTTCAACCAGCCACAAACATTTAATCAAATTGACCCGCCGGAACCCGGACCTGCACGTTCGACACAAACCAATAGGATGAAGCGTGAAATGGACCGACAGCGAAAGGATGCTGAACAAGGAGAAACACGTGACCCACTCGATATGTTTGAATTAGAAGACATGGAAAGTCGACCGCCTGAGGCAGTTGACGCTATTGACGCTTCTGAGTTTGACCCACAGACGGCTGAACAAAAGGCAGCAATTCGCAGATACATTGAACAGATGATGCAAGGCGGATTGCCTCCAAAGATGTGATGGCATATGTCAACCCCGTTTGATGTGGCTTGGGCTATCATCAAGGCACCGCTGTACCAACAAGACACCGTGTCAGACGTTGGCTACAGCGATGCGTTCAACTTCCCAAAACTACGGAAACCCGAACTGGGCTTTCAGGGTTTCAGAGATTACGATGGACTGAGAAGAAAATACAGCCACTTGTTTGAGTCAGGTGACAAAAATACACGTGCGGGACTGATTCACTTGGGCGATAACAACTACGCTATCGATACATTTGCAGTACACAGTGACATGAGAGAGCGTGGACTTGGACGTCAGGGCTTGGTTGAATTGAAGAACACCTTGCAAGAGGTTCACGGTGAGCCTGTCAATCTCATCCCGCACGATGTACTTGACAGGTCAATACCGTTTTGGGACAAGATGGGTCAGGAAGGCTTGGTCGATATGGAGCAAGGTACATATCTTGGTGCATAAGTTCCAATAGGACTTTTACCTATGACTTCTTAGGCTGGCTATGGACGCTCCTTTGGACCATGCATGGGCACTTCTCAAATCAATCCCTCGTGGACCGAACGAGATGCAAGCCTTAGCGCCGATTCAGGCTGCTCGTGACTTTGTCAACCAACATGGTAACTCAACTGGACCAATGAAGGCACACGCCGACCGTGTTGAGCGTGAACTCATGGCTTTCATGCAAGGTCAAGGACCGCCACCACGTATGCCAACAATGGAGCGACAAGCAGGTCGACAAGAGTACGGTGGCAACATGGGTGCACCTGAGGGCATGACGCCTGAAAATCTCGGACGAGAACTGGTGTGATACATGACTTGGGCGGAGTATATGGTCATTGCATTCATCGCTTTTGTAGCGGGATTCTTGGTGACATGGCTTATCACCGAAGATTTGCGGGACAAAACAATCCTCATCACTGAGGAAGAAGTTCAACAAGATTGTATCGGTGGCTTGCGAAACTCCGCTTTCATGCAAAAAGATTAAGTAAATCGCCTGATTCAGGATTATCGGGCGAGGGTTGGTTTTTCTTCTTGGGCTTCTATTACAAGTAAACCTTTCATGGTTCTTTCTTCTTTCCAACCCTCGTCCATCCACCTCTATCGTTAAGTATAGCGAATGCTTGTGAGCCGAACATGCGCTTAACAGTTTATGAAGTCGGGCCACGAGACGGGCTACAGAATTTACCTGTGTTTGTACCTACAGATGTTAAGCGCCGTCTGATTTCAGAACTGTACAAGTCGGGTATTGAGCATGTCGAAGAGGTTTCGTTCGTGCACCCTAAGCGTGTGCCACAGATGGCGGACGCCGAAGACGTGTATGCGTACGGTGCAGCGCTGGTCATGAACCCAAAAGGTATGGAACGAGCGCTTGAAGCAGGTGCCAAACTGTTCAACGTCGTGTTTTCACCGTGTGAAACGTTCAACATCAACAACATGGGACGCACGCGCACTGAGTTGGTGTACATGTTCCGTAGCATGCTCCGAAACATACCGAAAGAAAACGTTCGTGTATACATTTCAATGGCATTCGGAAGCCCATACATGGGCGAGATACCCCCTTACTTGCTCAAACAATGCGTACGTGATGCTTCGATGCTTGGCTCAACAGTTGTCTTTGCTGACACAGTTGGTACAGGTACGCGTGAAGAGATTGAAATCGCAGCCGAGTACGCACGTGAGTATTCACTTACTTCCGCTTTGCACCTTCATCATGGCGAAGGGCAAGAAAACGAAGCACTTGAACGCGTTCGATACGGAATTTTTGCAGGCATCACGCAATTCGATTCCAGTATCGGGGGGTTGGGTGGCTGTCCGTTTGTCGAGGGCAGTGGCGGCAACCTTGCTACTGAACGCTTGGTACAGTATTTGAACGACCACGCCTTTGATGTTGGTCTAACCGTCGATGATTTGCAGGGCGCACTCGTATGGGCTGACAAAATCAAAGCCTTGCAATCATCAATAGTTACCGCTTAGACTAAATATAGGACACTAATCGCTATTCATGGGTCGCAGTCGAAGCCCCGCATGTCCCGACTGTTTGACCCGCCCCACTCAACGATTGTACATCAAAACCAAAGGTCAGAACAAGCAAGAAGGATTTGCTTGGCACTGTCCCGCTTGCGAATGCATGTGGAAACAATAAAATCATGTGGCTTTCTGTGACACTCCATGGCGGACGCTTTTGAAGTGGCTTGGGATGTTCTCAAGGCGAAGAAAAAATCGAAGCCGTTTCATGGCTACAACCCAAATAAGCACAGTAAGAAAGGCGGACTGAACGCCAAAGGACGTGCTGCTGCAAAGCGCAAGTCAGGTGCAAATCTCAAGCCGCCTGTCACAACGAAGCCAAGTAAACTCAAGCCCGGTGGTAAGAAAGCCAAGCGACGAAAGTCGTTCTGTGCACGAATGGCTGGCGTCAAAGGACCTACAAGTAAGAAAGGTAAGTTGACGCCAAAAGGTGCTTCTCTTAAGAGGTGGAACTGTTGAATCCGATAGAAGACGCATGGATGTTGTTAAAGCAAGAAAAAGAAAACGACGAAGAGTCGAAGAAAAGACTTATTGCTTGTCTGAAAAAGGAAGGCGGCGCTGCATCGTTGGAAGATTGCTGTAAAGCGTGTAAGTGTTCAAAGGCAGAGTGTAAGAAAATCATCGCTTCGATGGACAATGTCAAGATTTCACCTCACGGTGATGTTATTCTCATGGATGGACTGTGATTACATGGATGTCTTGGTAAAACGTATCCAATCGCCTGAGGCCAAGCGCCACAAGGTTGAGTACGACACCAAGTACGAGTCATCACCAAAGCGAGTCAAGTATCGTGAAGAGTTGAATCAGGAGCGCAGGAAGCGTGGGATGTACGGTGATGGGAGTCATCGTGACATCAGTCACACACAAGGCAACAAATTGACGGTTGAAGATGAGCACGACAATCGTGCACGTCATTTCAAGGACGAAGGAACACTACGACCCGTGCAAAAATCGTGTGACTGCGAACACTGTACAGGCATGCATGCAGCCATTGACGTGTTGGAGAAGAAGTTGTGTCCCGCAGGTAAAGCAGCAGCCAAGCGCAAATTCAAGGTTTACCCTTCGGCGTATGCGAACGGTTGGGCAGTGCAATACTGTCGAGGGAAATTCAAAGGCAAGAAAAAGGGGAAGAAAAAATGATTCCACTTGAAGAAGCATGGGCTATTATCAAGGGCAAAAGGGATGCCCCGAACTATCGAAAGGCAACTGGTCCGCAAAAATGCGGTAACTGCAAGGCTTGGGATTCGTCGAAAACAGACGACCCGATGACAGGTTACTGTGAGTGGTATGACTTTACGTGCCGTGCTGACCACGTATGCGATGCATGGGCGGGGAAGAAATGAGCAAAGTCGTCGTCCGCAAGAACTTGAACCGATGGTTCAAAGAAAAGTGGGTCGACGTTTCACGTACAGGTAAGGATGGCAAGCATCCTCCGTGCGGTCGCAAGAAAGCCAAGAAGGGCAGCAAAGGCTACCCCAAGTGCCGACCTTCGGTTAAGGTCAGTAGCAAGACGCCCAAGACCAGTGGCTCGATGACGTCAGGTCAAAAGCGTGCAGCGACCAAGCGTAAGCGAAGCAAGAAGCAAGGTGTGGGCGGTAAGCCGACGATTGTCAAAGAAGATTATCCACTTGCGGCTATGGCTGAGGATGAACGCCAACTTCCCATACCTATGCACACAAAGAAACCTCGATTGACGCATCCCGGTTTTTCACGCACAGACGTGTTTCAGGTTCCAACTGGTGTAGGTATACCACTGGCTGCGGCAGCACCTCGGTTGACACGCAACGTAGGCGGCCATCAAGTAACTCACCCTGATGACATAGGTGAACCACGACACAAGGTTCCGCATGTTATGACACAAGGCGTACACCAAGGTCCGAACATTTACCGTATGCCGACCTTTTTCGGACTGCCTCTATACCAAGAGCATGACCCTGACAACCCAAACTCTTTGTTTACCACAGGCGAGCCTATGGACATGGCGTTCAGGTTACTCAAAGACGATGATATTGACGTAGACAGATTTAAAGAGCGATTGAGTAGGTTTATGAAAGAAAAAGAAGAAGAGGAAGAAGCATCACGCCAGCGGTTTCTTGAAAGAAAAAGAATTGAAGAAGAAAGGCGAAATAACATTATGATGGGTAACGCTCCACGCCCATTTGCTGAATTTTCACACGAAGAGTTGGAATCGCTTATGCATGATGAAACAGGTATGCAAACACCCGAACAAAGGATAGCCTTGTTTGACGAAGTAAACACAAGGAATATGGAAAACAGCAACCAATTCATTAGCGACCGCCAACTATCAATGGGCGGACCAAAATTCGGTTATACTGACGAGTTCCAAGATATTCACACAGGCGAGCCAATGGACTTGGCGTTCAGGTTGCTTAAGACCAAAGGGCTTTTGTCCTCAGATACACTGGGAAGATAACAGGAGGCGATGAGCATGCTACCACATTGGGTCATTACTGCTCACGGCTACATGCTGCGCCAAATCGAAAAGTGCGTGGATATGCTTGAGGAGCATGTCGACGAGCACCCCGAACTTATGGTCGATTTGATTGAGGCTCAAGAGTACTTCACGTACCTGCGTAAAGAACACAGGCACATGGTCGAGGGAGGTGACATGTTTGTCTACGCCGATTGATGCAGCCTTCTCTGTTCTCAAGCCTGAGGAGGAAGTTCGTAAGATTTTTCCTGTAGCAGCCCTCGCACCGTATGCAATACCTGCGTTGATGGCTGCCTATGGTGTCCATCGAGGGCGCCAAAATGTCAAAGAAAACAGAATCACTGACCCCGTACTTGGCGTAGTATCAAGAGAGGGAGGCGACTCTTTTGGAAGCAACTTGGCTGAATTTGGAACAGGCTTTGCACAAGGTTTTGTTCCGGGTAAAGCAGCGAAAGCGGGTGCACGAGCAGGCGGTAAATCACTTGCAGGTCGAACTGCAAAGAGAGCAGCGCAAAAAGAGGCTACACGTAACACTCAACGGGCGGCTACTGAACGAGCCTTGGCTCAACAGTACATGGGTCAAGGGATGAATCGTGCAGGGGCAACCAAGCACGCACAGTATATGTCACGGCAAATTCATCCAACTACTCCAATATCCGCATCGCCCGGTATCGGTAGTCGCACTCTTACTGGACTTGGGCAACCGATGGGTCGATTAGCACCAGCCGTTGCTGTTGGGGCAGGTCTTGCATACGGAGGTAAACAAATCGCTGATGCTCTTGGCAACATGTCCATGGGCGGAAGCGGTTCAGGTATGGGTGGGGGCTCAGGTATGGGTAGTGGAGGCACAGGTCAAGGGCAGTTCAGTCTCGCAGGCGACCCGTCGGGCGGTGTGGGAAACATTCAAAATGTAGGAGTCGGTCAGACGGGACGAGAACAGATTTGGCAACAAGGCGGGACTGGTTCATTCAAACAAAAAGGTGAGACAATGACATTTACACACTACGAAGGCAACGAAATGCTTCTCAAGACACTTGAAGACCTCGACAAGATGCACTGTGGCACAGAACAAAAGGCCGAGGAAGACAAAGGTGGCAAGAAATCCAAGAAGCCTGCACACGGCATGGTCATTGTCATTGGCTCCAAAGGCTCAGGCCCCGGTCCTTCGACCGACGGCAAGCGTGATTCCAAGGACTGAGGGTAGTCCCTCTTCCCTCGGTCCACCTTAGAACATTTTATCAATGTGTGGCAATTAGGACACTATGAGAGGGACACTATGAGTTCTCAAAATACAGCAGTTGACCAAAGTGAAATCAGATTACTCGGACTTATCCTAATGCAATCAGCAACCGTCGGCTTGGCTGTTGGTATTTTTGATGCTGAAATGTGGATTGATTTGGAAACATCGTCACTCAACGGTTTTACCTATGCAATGGGTGCATTCTTCGTGCAAGGTATCGCATACTACATCTTCAAGATGTTCTTCCAACAGGGCATGGATGAAAAAGCACGCAGTGCAACCATGGAACGAGAGCGACGTATACGCTACCGTGGTATGGAGGAAACGTTTGAACGACGTCGACAAGACATGGAGTTGCGTATGCAAGAAGCCCAACTTGAGGCTGAACTACGTTGGATGGAGCAAAACCCCGGCAAGATGCCACCACTCTATCAAGGTAAAGTCTTTGAAGAAACTACTGCTGATTTCAATCCTGAACCAAATCACGAAGTATCAGTCGACGAACCACTGGGACTTGGCGTGACGTTTGGCGAAGAGACAAAGGAAAAGGCAAAGCGTGAGCGCAACCCTGACGGTACGTTCAAAAACAAAAAGTGAGGTGACCCCCTATGGGTCGTATTTTCAAGACGCCTACCGATGACAGCACCGAGGCTACCCTTCGTGCCATGCACATCGCCAACACGGTCGACACAGCATACGAACGAGCATGGGGCTGGGTCAAAGCCGTTTTCTTTTCAGTACTATCAGCGATGGTCGTTAGTGCTGTCGAGTTTCACAGCGACTGGAGTCTTTGGGATTCGACTGCACAGTGGTTTGGCGAAAAGTTGTCGAACTGGCTGGGTGGTTGGTTCGATTGAGTGCGGCAGCAGGCTCGGCAATGGTCGGCGGATTGGTGTTCGCACGAGAGTTATACCACTATTGGGTTCCTCGACGTGTTGGCATTTACGGTCCAACGATGGTCGGTAAGACAACACTCGATAAGTATCTCACGACACCCGGTGAAATGGAAGATATACCAATCGACGACAGAACTTCACACACAAAAATTCTTGGTAAGTACTTGTTACCACGTGCTACTCGCAAGCGAGTGCGCTGGAAAGGCGAGCGACGTGTCGTTCATTCTTCCGATATGGGTGGCGAAGAACGATTTTGGAACCTTTGGGTTGATGACATGGTCAATCGAAACGTAGAGGCTGTCATTTTTGTTTTTGACCATCGCGTACAGTTGGGTGGAGAACCTGCACTTCAAGCAGTGGCTGGGTTCAAGTATCTGTGTGACGCACTAATTCATCGTCAGTACCGATACAGAAGTCTTCGTGCTCGTTTTCGTGGTAAAAAGTACTGCCCCAAGTCGATTCTTCTTGTTGCAAACAAAGCCGACCAATGGTGGGATGACCAAGCAAACGTGCTTTGGCAACAGCAGCGGTTAGGTGAGCACAGAATCTTCGACCCGTTCCGTGAAGACCTTGTGCGATTGCAGAAAGCAGGTATACCAACCATGCGTTCGATGATGGCAACGCGTATCGGTTGGAACGTGGAAAACACCATGATTGATTTGCTTTCAACGTAGGGAAGGCTTTTGAAATAGTATGCTAACCGACAGATAGGGGGAGATGTAGTGGTTTTTGATTTCAATGGCAGGTTCCGAGGAGGTGCTATGAACGGTAATCTTCAAGCAATGGATGCTGCTGAAATGAAGGCACTGAGCCACCAAGGGAACCCTTCACACGAGCAGTTGATTGAGATGCAAGGTGCACAGCAATCCATGCGTGCAGCAGGTGCACGCAACAACATCGAAGTTCCGAAAGTCAATTTTTATCCAAGTCGACATCCTGACCCTCGCAAGGCACGCAAGAAAGACATCAAGCAAGCACGAGCACTACTCAAGCCATCCAAGCGCTCAATGTTCAATCCACTGCGGTGGGCTGGCTTCAAGTACCGTTACAACAAGAGTGCAGGTTCTTGTGTTGTCGACGGCTGTGATTGTCAAAAATTAATTCAGTACGACAACCTCTATGCAAAAATCACAGACGAGTCCACTGGTGAAAGTTTGTGGGATTTGTATTGGCAAAATCCAGTTACTGGGGAGCCTACTGCCTTCATTGCGCGTGAAAACGTCACTGACGGACGGCTCATGCGAGGAACGTACTGCCCTGAGCATTTGCATTTGTACCACTTGTTGACAAAGTGGGAAGGTGAGAACGAAAAGGAACGACTCAAAACGAAAGGCGGTATGCGTGAGATGGTCAGAAAAGGTGTGAGTACCGTCGCAGTACCCATTTCAGTCTTGAAAAAGAAAAACAACACACCTGAATTTTTACTCAAGTACGAACCGTTCTTTGTCGAGTTGGAAAAAGATTCTAAGCGACACGCAGGCATTACTATTTCACATTACAAAAATCCAAACAACGGTATGAACGACATCACAGCCGTTTATTTTGACCTTCGATACTTTCATGATGAACTCAACATGATTCCAACAGACGTAGGTATTAGCGATGCAGTTGGTTCTATAGGTATCGAACAGGCTGAACGGCAACAGGTTCAAGAACAGAACATACCTCAGCAACAATATACGCTTCCACAACAGTAGGTGAACACATGGGATTATTTGGAGGAGGAAACGACCAGCAAAACGGGGCACTCAACTTGGGCGCACCACAGCAAAACGGATTTGCACAACAGAATGCATACCAACAACAAGGTGGTTGGGCATCCAATCCAGCAGCAGGGGCATTCATGCAGGGTGCAGGTATGAACCCACAGTATATGCAACAACCTATGACACCCCCAAGTGAGGCTGAAATACTACTTGCTATGCTTAAAAGTCAGTCACCGGTTGACAGGTTTGTTGTCAGTCAGAAGATGCCTATGCTCATACAGATGTTGAACGACATCGTTACCTATTCACTGCTTGAAATCCTACGAAATGCATCGTTTACCCTTAATGAAGACGATGGTACGTTGAAGATGGACCCACAATCTCTGCCAACCAACCTACAAACGATGAGCGCTGAGAACATTACAAGTCAATTCAATGCTATGGTGGGCAAAAGTCAACAGGATATTGACAAGGCACAGATGGAACAGCAACAAATTCTTGCTATTTCTCAGCAATCAATGATGGGAAGCGCACTTCATGCTGCCATGGCTGATGAAGGATTCATGCAAAAGGTCGGTGGAGGCATCGGCTCATTCACCCGTAACATGATTGGAGGTCGATAAGATGGATAGAGGACAACGAATGCCCTTCTCACAAGGGTTTGCTATGACAACGAGTGACATTTTCGCTCCAAAAAAGTCTGTTATTGTTGATATGGTCATGGTTCAGATACTCACCATCATTGTAACCGTCACATTGTTGCTTATTTTGAAGAACGATTCACTCGGAAGCGACACGATTGCATGGCTCATGGGGTCATTGATGACTGGAGTTCTTCTTGCAAGTGCCATTTATTCCCGCATTTCTTCGGTATAACGTCCCCATTGTCCAATCGGGCACTCAGAAGAGGACAAACTTGCCTTAATTTTCATCTGACAACCGCATTTTTTGCACCTTGAACCCGTCCAATGAGGGCATTTTTGGCACATTTTAAGCCGTTTTTCCTTGATTTCAGGGGGTACATTACGCCTCAAAACGACGTCTCGTGCTGCTTTTGCAAGCGAAACAGCAGTATCTTTGTTCATAGGCACGCCCAAAACACGTACACCCGCTGGACGAATCCGACCCATGTGCTGTTTTCTTCGCTATCTTTGATAAAACCTTATCGTTGGCTGTTACCTGCCCTAACGCATGGGGGGTCGTCAGACAAAACTGTCATGTGCTTTTTGCCAAGACGACAGCCGCGACGAACTTGAGGAACAAATAGCCTCAGGAAATGTCGATATGCGTGTACTGGACCGTGATAAAGGGTGGAGAACCAACACGGCTGAGCGACATATGCGAAACCACGCAGGCGAAAACGTCACTGGTTCCAACTATCGGTGTCCAATATGCACCTCAGACAACCGTGGATTGTACGAAGTTGCCTACTTTGACGAGGGTATGACCACAGAAGAGATAGCAAACGAGGTCGATTGCTCAGAAGATGCCGTGTATCGGCACATGAAAGAGCACTTCCAGCCACTTGTACGACGTTCCTCAACAGCAATCGTGTCGATTAAGGTTGGTGAAGAACTCGGAGTCATCCGAAACAACACAGAAAAGTTGAACGACAAGTTGACTCGTTATATGGATGAGGTTAGTATTCATGATGACAACGCTATCGGTGACATGGTACGCCTCAACAAAGAGATTCGTGAGTCCATCAAAGACCTCATGGCATTCCAATCGCAATGGGCACAGCCTGAGGAAAAGACTGTGACCAATACCATCAACATCCTGAAAGTTGAAATGGCAAAAGAGAGTCCCGAAACATGGATGCGAGTGCGTGAAGCACTCCTTCGTGGTGATTCTGACGTTCTTGATGTGATTGATGAAGAGGAGGTGGACTGATGCCAAGTGGATTCGGAGGTATGGGACGTGGCTCTGATACCCGTATATACGCCCCTCGCTCAGAATCAAGTCGTATGTACGCATCCGATGACGACGATTCGTACAGGCACGGCGCTGGCGACGCTGAGGAACAGGAGCGCCGACGTGATGAGAAGATACGCCGACGTGAAGAAACCCAAGCAGTTGGCGATACACCGCATCTTCAAATTAGTATTGACAAACCTGATGAGGACCCCATGATGGGTGGTATGGAAGAACCACAACAAGAAGAAGAAGACCCCAACATGTACAATCCTGAACAGGGTGCTATGGCATCTGATATGTCGGCTATGGCAGGCGCACTTGGTACAGGCGGACCCGATTTGTCTCAAGCAATCGGCGCACAGACAAACGGCGTCATGGGTGGCTACCGACCACTGGTCGCTACAGGTGAGCCGATGGAGGCTGCTTGGTCGACGTTGATGAAAGCCGATGGCAAGCCGTTTCAACAACCAAAATTTGAAGGTCCACCCGGCGGACGTAAACCACACATCGCTACATCGATTCGCTCCAAGCGACAATCCCGTACACTCAGCCCACGTACAGAACATGGCGGTCTGACCGAAGCACCACTCGCTGTTGAGATGGGTCACTTGGGTCTTTCGACCAAGCAACCGCTGCGATTGTTCCCTGCAAAGTACCGACAACAACTCGGTCAACGACATCAGCGTGCACTCATGGGCAACATCGCTATGCCTCATCAACCTCATAATGTCGAGCAACGCACACCTACGAAGCCCGGATTCATGGGTTCAGGTAAGATTGCTCGACTTGCAGGTGAAACCAAGAAGGCTGAACTCAAAGAAATGAATATGCTGCTCAAGTCAGCAAAAGACTATCTTCACATCTCACAACTCCGACGAATGATTCGTGACTTGAAGAAAATCGTCGAACGACAAGACCGAATGAAGAAAGCACCTCTTTCCCGTGGTAGCAAGAAAAACAAGGAGGCAGGTCATCGAGGAGAAACAACGAACCCGCAAGGCGGAACTGATAGCACTGATTCCGACGAGATGTCATCATCAGGTATGCCCGGTCACGTCTTTGCAGCACGTGGTAGCGGGAGAGTGGCTTGATGTTCAAGTACACGCCCCGACACATTCTTTATCCTGAACCCGAACCAACTGAGATTCTCAAAGCGTATCGGCTCAAGCACGGTCCAAAAAGCGGTAGGCACGGCGATGCGTGGTCCGAGTGGTACCCCGAAGAGGCCATTCGCACAGATGAATCAGACCACCCATGGTATCAACAGTTTGAAGGCGACGTCCCTGCACATCACCCGCCATTTGGGTTCGACCATGACACAAAAGAACTACTGTGGCAAAATGATTATGATAGCGATAACCCTCATAGGGACGGAAAACTCGGCGAGCGTCCGCACACGTTTCACCCGATGGACTACATGATTTACGATTTAGCAAAGTACGCACGAAAGATTTTGGGATTCAGTCAAGGCAAGGCCGAAGAAATCGTCAAGCAGATGGTCATGACACCTGCTATCGACGCATTCAATGCGAAGCACACTGACGTTCATGGCGATGATGCAACACACATTTTGCCCGGTGTCAACAGCGTTGAATGGCGACGCAACACTGTCGGCACTTTTGACAAAGACAGTGGAGGTGCTATGCGAATGACAAGGGGTAGTGGAACATCGGGTGACGGTGTTCAAAACCCACTCATCAATTATTCTCTCAACAAGGGTAACGTTTTGTCTGAGCACTCCGACCAAGGTAATTTCATCGACTCAGGCATCAATCACATGCATGAAGAAATGCAAGACCCTGTCAAGAATTATTTCAGACGTATCGTTGATATGATGCAAAACCCTGCTTTCAATGTCGACATCAACGACCCTGAAATTGCAAAAGCGTTTGAACAAATGATTCAGTTTTCTCAAGATTCTTTTGGAGGCGGGGAGCAAACGTACCTCAACAACCCAGTCGTGAACCTTGAACATTTGACGTTTCACAAAGTGGCTCATGACCGTGGGCGACACCGACGATTTGAGGCAGGTGCAGAACGACCTATCACAGATTTCCATCCGTTACAGGGACTTGAGTTTGCTCCTCAAGCGCTTTTTGATACGGTTGGCACCAAGCAAGGCGGTATGACAGCGGAGTCACTCAAAGCAAAACTCGCTGAACAAGGCGTTGATGTCACTGACGAAGAGGCTGAAAAATTGCACAGAATGCCAAAATCGCACCTTGTGTTTGGTGAGAATCGCAAGAACTCAATGCCCGGAAACATTTTGAATTCTATAGGACAAGACCTTGGCATCGACATGCAATCGAACGAATATCAGGACATCTTAGGGTCAATCGGTGCACGAGGCGGCCATCGACATGCTCGACACTTGTTGGCTATACCACGATACTTAGCGCAACAATTGGTAGCCGAAGGCTACCCGCCCGAAGAAGTTGAAGAAATGATAAAGCAACGATTTGCATCTCATGATTATACTCACGCCAAGCATTTACGGGATGAAGGTAATCGTGAGTTAGGTCAACGCGTCTTTGGTCAACTCAAAGAAAATATGGGAATTCCTGACCTGTCGGAAGGTCGACTTACATTTGAGCCACTGGGTGAACAACACAAGCGTCGTGGCTATACAACGGTCGTACCTGAGTATGCCGAGGCGCACATACATGACGATACAGCACATCCGAACATGACAGTTGCTCAGGCTCGTGCGGGGCAACAGGCTGAAATGCCTGTTCCTACACCGGAGCCTATGGCTGAGGCACCACTACCAACGGATGGCTTGCCTGCCGTACCTGAGGGTCAGAGGAGATTGACTGAATTTGCAAACATCGGCAAAGCACAGGTTGCTGAAATCACAGAAGCCATGGAACACATCCAACTGGAGGACGCTAAGCAAGATGCTACAATCCTCAAGATGCTCCCACACAACACTATTCAACTCAATTCAGTTCAGTCAGTCGGCTTATTCGCCAAAGACTTGGGCATCACATCGATGGACGTTCACGGACTGTTGCACTCACGTGGCGACTGGCACCGTATCGCTAAGGAATGGAACGTCAGTCCACAAGTCGTCAAGGTCGTCAAGGTCACGTTCAGCGGAGGGGTTTGATGAGCAAAGTGTTGGTCAAGTCCGCAATGTATCAGTACCAAATGGGTCCTGATGGATTGCAACGGTATTACACGTTAGGTGGTAGTGGAGGACGTGCACAGTCCGGAGAAGTGCGTGGTCGAACAAAACGAGACCGCGCATTAGGCTTGGCGGGTGCAATGGCAGGGGGAGCGTTTGGACTCGCTGGTGAGTCACGAAGCCTCGGCGGATTTGCAGGCAACATCATTAGCGGTGCCGAGCAAGGCAGTAGGTTTGGTCGAGGACTTGCAAATTTAGCAACAACTCGTACACGACAAGCGCGTGCTGACATGAGAGAGCAGCGCCGTATCGACAATACAAAGCAAAGGGCAGCCGAGTTGGAAGAACGACGAGCACAAGGTAAAGGGTTCAATGTACCTGTCCCAAGAAAAGATGATGATGGTAAATTGAGACTTCGTAATTTCGACTTAGCCCAACTTAATCCAATGGCGCGTGTCCGTGCACACAACTATGGTGTACAACAATCCGAACGACAAGCACTTGACCGTGCTAATTTTTCACAGCAAACTCAAATGGCCGCCAATGAACAACTTGGTCGGGAACTTGCACGTCAGGGTAAAGATGAGTACAAACAGCGAACAAAAGGTCGACAACGAGATGCAGAACCTGTTTTACAAGCAGTCGAAAACATAAACCAAGAGCGAATTCAACCGGCACTTGATTTGCTAACTGGTCTCGGTATACAGGCACCGCAGCAACAGGCACAGGCGCCTCAAGGTCCAGTTCAGCCAGCGGCAGGCTTTGACCAAAATGACAGTACAGTCAACCAGCAATTAAACGCTCCTGAAAATCGTGATAATCAATCAAATTCTGTGGAAGCGGCACAAGCCGAAGTGAGCGAAGAATCTCAGCAGGGCGGAGGCGGAGAGCCGTCGCAGCCGACATCAACACGAATGGGACGACTTGGAGACAGAGAGCAAGACTTGTTCAATGAGTTTATGCAGCGGGAGGCGGACAATGAGTGACGCCGAGGGTGTTAAGGCACTCGTTGACGAAATCGACATAGAGATGTCGAAGAAGTCGTTCAAGTTCTTTTTCACCGAGATTCTTGGCTTTGACTACGCCGACCATCACGAAGCGTGGGACCAAGGTTTGAACGGTCACCGATACTACTGCGTCAAAGCGAGTCGTGACCACGGCAAATCTGTATTCTTCATGTCGTATGCTCTATGGATTGCAGCGTTCAATCCAAACACGCACATCATGGTGTTCAGCCACTCGCTTGAACAGACGCTTGAGCACATGCGATTTATCCGTAGCAACATCGACATGGCCGACATTCTCAAACCACTCAAGCCCTCAGGTAAGCCGTGGGCAAAATCCTACTTTGAGTTCACCAACGGTAGCCGTATCATGGCAAAGTCCGTCGGTGGTGCTACTCGTGGTTTCCACCCGGACGTGGTCGTGTGCGATGACATCCTGTGGGGAACCACAGCGTCTGAACTTCAACGTGCAGCCGACTGGTTTTATACCGTTCTTCTCCCTGTTCTTCACCACACAGGTCGAATGATGATGGTCGGTACGCCGTTTTCGTACAACGACCTGTACGCTGAACTTGAACAGAAGGACACGTTCCAAGTCGAAACCTATCCCGCTATCTTGGAGAACGGCGAACCGCTATGGCCCGGACGTTGGCCTCTCGACGCACTCCGAATGCGTGAGCAGTCGATGCCTGCTATCAAATTCGCTCGTGAGTATCTGTGTGAACCGATTCACGACAACTCCAGTATGTTCCCCAACAGCCTGTTGGAAAAGGCACGGGACGAAAGCCTCGTGTTGCTTGACCACGCCGAACAAGAGTTTGACGAAGAAGGCAACGCAGCGGGTGTATTCGGTCAGCACTTTGTCGGCTGGGACCCTGCGATTGCCAGTGACAGCAACGCTGACTACACGGCGATGGTCATCTTGCGTATGCTTCCCGATTCTGAGGAGAAGCAAATGGTTCACGTCATCAATCAAAAGGGATTGAGTGGCGCAGCACAGAAAAAGAACATCTTACTCATCAACAATCGGTTCCAACCTGACTTGATTGAACTTGAAGGTAACAATTTCCAGCGTATGTTTGCTGCGGAACTGCAAGATATGCGAGATGACATCCCCATCAAAACATTTATGACCACAAGACAACGCAAGGAAAGTATGTTCATGTCGCTGCTGATGGCTTTTGAGCAAGGAAAAATCAAAACGCCTTGGGGCAACGAGCGCAGTAAGGAGTACACACGTGAACTTGAAAAGCAACTCAGTCGCTTTGGAATGACCAAGAGCGGTAAGTTGGAATCGGTCGGTTCCCACGATGACTTGGCTATGGCAATTGCGTTGGCGAACTGGGCAACCAAAGAGTTCCGTGGCAGTGTTATCCTACTCGACGACGACCTGCCCGGATTCGACAAGTGGTTCCTTGATTCACCCGGTAAGGGTGCTGCACGCATGACAGGAGATGATTGGTTTGTTGCTTGACCCGTTTGACTACGACCCATACGGAGATGATTGAGATGTGGCCGACACTTGTTGTAGGAGAGTCAGACATCCATCTTGAGATGGGTCATGAGCAGTCAACAATGATTGCATCTTCACTTTTGGGTCACCCATCTCTTCGTGACGACATGATGAAGGCTGTCAAGATTGCAAAGGAGGCCGCACCACAGCAGCCTATCCTACAGATTGAAACGCATGTGTTCCCCGAAAACGGCGACTCGTGGTTTGATGCATATCTCGGCAAAAGCGCTGACGAAGTTGTCAAAGACCTCAAGCGTGCTCGACGCAAAATGAAAGACATGAAATTCGATATTGATGGTGCTATCAAAAGTGTACGTGCACTCAAGGCTCAAGAAGTGGAGCAAACCATATCTTCTATTCCGTGGGCAATCGAACACGCCGGTACCATTCGCAATCTCGGTTTGAGTGACCGCAACCTCAAATCGCTACGTACGTTCGGTAACTCAAGAGAATCAACATTGCTACGGGCTTGTCATATGTGGGAAGCAGCCGACGAAGCCCTCAAGATGCTTGATGACTACGAGGATGTTTGGGGTGACGAAGAACGAAGCGCTTGGGTTAATGCTATGCAACAGCGACAGGATGCACGCAAGATGTGGCGAAGCGGACTTCATCAAGTCGACACACTCAGCAAAGAACAGAAAAATTGGCTTGAATTGGCAAAGAAAGAATTGCAAGATAAAGGGCACATGGGTGCTCGTGACATCACTGCCAACTTGATTGAGAAAGGCGTGAACAGACTCTCAGCCACACGCATGAGCAAATTACTCTCGATGTTTGGCGAGGAGATGGACATTGTGAAAGCACCTCGACGCGGCGAATACGTTCTGCTTTCCTGTGATGGACTTGTCATCAAAGACCCGTGGGCGTATGCTGCGGGGTTCATGGACGCTGATGGCTCAATCTTTATCACCAAGCGTGGCGAAGTTCGTGCGTCGGCAGTAGCCACTGGGGATAGAGGGCGTATTCACTGTGAGCGATTGCAGAAAACACTTGGTTGCGGCACACTCTCACTCGACGAAAAAATGTCAAAGAACAGCAAGCGCACGACACATCGGCTCAATTTCCACTCACGAGATGATTTGAAGAAAGTTCTTAACGGAGTGCTTCCGCACTTGCAGTTGAAGTCGACTCAAGCAAAGGCCGCATTGCGGTTCCTTGAAGAGAATGACACGATGAAAAAGGAGCAGTATCGTATGTTGGTCATGTTTGAAAACTGGAAGGACGACGCTGATGCTGTGCAAAAGAAACTCGATGCATGGGGTGTCGATGCTGACACCATTCGTTCTTGGGGAAGTGATTTGTGATGGCGGAAGAACGTGTTAAGGGTGTTCTTGGTCGATTGGCCGACCGGTTCCGACGACGACGTACACCTGAGCCTCAGATGCCGTTGTACACAACGGGTATTCAAGAGCCAGTTATTGTTCAAGGTATTACCATACCTGCATTGTATTCAGTTGCATCTGAGAACTTAATTCTGCGAACGGTGCTTTCGACGCTTCAACAAGAGATATTCCGACGTGGGTATTACTGGGACAAAAAGTTCCACATGAAGTGCATCGAATGTGAAAAAGAATACCAACATGACGTTGACACATGCGTTGATTGTGGCGGCGACGTTCGTAGCCCTGACCCTAACGAAACCGTTTATGGTCGATGGCTTGTTGAGCAACGCAACTCAATGGAACAGAACTTCATGGATGTGTTGCGTGAGATTGAATACGACCTCAACATCATGGACGATGCGTTTTTGATTCTCGTCAAAGAGTACTACGTTGACCCTGAAACCAACGAGGTTGCCTTTTACCGTGTCAAAGAGATTTTGCGTGGCGACCCTATCTTCATGCGTATTGTCGCTGACAAGCGAGGCGTGCGTGGCGGACGATACAAAGTCTGTCCATTGCATCGCAATCAAGTGCGTGGCTACAGCGAAACCGATAACAACTGCGAGATATGCAACCACGAACTGGAAGACGTGCACCACGTCAACACAGGTGGTGCAGGGAAGACGCAATACTATCTCAAGGGTGAAGTTATTCACGTGAGTAAATACAATCCGTCGAAGTTGTATGGTAAATCGCCTGTGTCGACACTTTGGCGTCAGGCTATGACGCTTACAGCGATGGACAACTACATGTACACAGCATACAGCAAGCGTCGTGTCCCACGTGGCTTGATTTCAATCACCACGGACAACCTTGAATCGATGAAGTCGTTTTGGAAGGGTGTTGATGAGAAACTTGAGCGTGACCCGCACTACATTCCGAAGATTGGTATCGAAAGCCAAAGCGGACGTGGTGGTGTCAACTGGGTCAAGTTCATGGACACGCTTGAAGAAATGCAATACATCGCCGTACGTGACGAAATGCGAACCCGCATTGCAGCGTTTTACGGTGTATCGAACGTGTTTATGATGGACACAGGTAAATCAGGCGGACTCAACAACGAAGGTTTGCAGATTCTTGTTACCAATCGTGCTGTCGAGTTCGGTCACAAAGTGTACACTGACCACTTGTTCCCACGATTGATGGAAGAGATGGACATTACAGATTGGAAGTTGACACTTTATCCAAACGAAGAGGAAGACGAAGTCACTCGACTCCGACGAGACGAGATGGAGGTCAACATCGCACAACGTATGGCACAACTCGGATTCAAGCCTGAACTTATTGAGGAGGGCGGTCGAGACATTCGATTCATTTACAAGCCTATGGAACAAGGTATGGGTGGTCAGCCTCAGATGGGAGGCATGCCCGGAGGTCCCCAACCTATGGCACAGCCCGGTGGCTTGCCAAGTCGTAACATGCCACCACAGTTGGCAGGTGCACTTGCAGGTCAAGCAAGCGCAGGCTTGAGAGCAGGTCAAGGGCCTGCTTCACAGCCCGGAGGAGAGGGGATGGGAATGCGTACTCCACGTGGACCTGCCAGTCCACAGAATCGAACGAGCATGGGTTCAGGCGCACCGTTTTCAAGTGTTCAACAGCGAGGACCACAAGGCTCACCACTTAGTCAAGCCATGAACAACATACGGCGAAATTGACGGAACATTCAATACGATGAAGGTTATGGGATGCGTATGGACCTGACGAAGATGGACCCTATGGCTCGTAAAATGCGCTCACACGTTGATGCGTTTTTCAAAGCAATCGAAGACAACGACAGTGTGTCGGCGAGTTCTCACATCAATGAAGTGAGCAAATACGCTGAATACCTTTCAGAAGATGTATCGAAGGCGATTATGAAGTCCGATACACCACAATCACGTGGTATCAACGACATCTATGCAGGTGGAGTGCCAGTCCGTAAGTTCAATAGCGTTCAGTCAGTTCACGAATCAACAACACAAGTCTTGCCCGGTACAATCCGAACAAGTCGACGTGGACCTATCATGCAACGTCGAAACAACAGGAACCTTTGAGGTGATTGAATGAGCGAAGAAGTCGTAAAAGAGGGAACGGCTGAGAAACTCATGGGTGCTTTGATTACAAAAATGGAAAGCATGGACAACAGTCTTAGCATCCTCAAAGCAGAAAACAGTGCACTCAAGCAAATCGTCGCTGACCCTGCTATGCTCTTGAAGCGTGCAGGCTTCATCCGAAGCGGTTCTAACAGCGCACCAATGGACGTCATGCCGGATTTGTTCCGTGGTGACGCTACGTATGATATTCTCAAAGATGAATCAGCCAGTGGTATTCCAATCCCTGAGAACAATCAAGAGTTCCATGCAATGGACTGGTCTGACATTCATCGCCTTGCCGAAGAAGCAAAAGGCACTGGTAACATAGGAAACAACATCGGAATGGAGTGATAGCATGCGACCACGATACGAACCACGAAGCCCAAAGGTCGACCAACTTTTGAAGGCAGCCAAAGAACTTGAAAGCCGAATGATTGCGAAAGAGCAAGGTATCACGTTCGACCAAAAGGAAGGAACAGCCCTTGGTGATGTTCAATTCCACGTACAAGTCGGTGGCGAGACTGGTGTCCAAAACCAATACTATTCAACCAACCAACGTCTGATTGACGTTGAAGATGTCACAAACAAGGGCGCTATCTCAGAAAAGAGCGACATCCTTGACAAGAACCCACACTACCCAACAGCACTTTCAACGCTCGCAGGGCACTTTGTGGACGGCGGCGGAGAAGCGCAATCGCTCAAGAAAGCGTTGGAAGCACGCATGAACCGCCAATGAATGGCGGTGATTAAGTGACGATTCCGAATCCCAGTGGTGGAGAGGAACAAGAGTTTCCATTAGCGCAACAGCCCAGTCCTACTTTTGAAGACGTTGCATCTCTCGGCATTCTTGACCCGTCAACAGACATGCGGGTATCGGAGGGTATGGATAGAGCACCCAAAACGATGGCTGAATCGTATGAAGGCGGTGCACCCTTCGCTGAGCGCATAAAGGCACACGACAGCATCGTGCACATGGGTTCGCAGTGGCTTCACCAACAGATACGACCACCAAGTCGAGAACATCAGGGTACAGAAACTGAGCACTTTTTTGAAGACCACTACCACAGTCCTGACTTCAATCCGCTTTGGGGTGACCATGACGAATACGACAAAGACTCGCACCCTGAGTTTAGCAACGTGTTGGAGCGTTATTTTCTTGACAATGTTCTCGACCCTGAGGTCGAAAGTGTAGCACAAGAGCATGACAGAAAAGAGGAGGCTCACTATCGACATCACGGAGATACTGCACTGTACTCACCTGCCATGTACGGTAAGGAACGGGTATCTAATCATGCAATATACGAGATGAATTTCATCAACTGGGAAGCAAGCCCTGCGGGTTTGAAAGCACTTCAAGAAGAGACACTACTGGGTCGTGAAGGTAATGACTTTGACGAAGCCATGCGAAGACGGCATATGTCGGATGCTAAAGATACATGGAAAGATTACGACACAAAGGGCGAAGGAACAGACCGCACTGACGGGCTTGGTGAATTGGATTACTACTTTGGACTGGAATGGCTCAGTCCCAAAGACAGGATTACGTTCTATGAACACATGATGGAACACGGTTCGATGAACAAGGACAACGCATCTGTTTTCTTACCTGACTTGGGTATGAAAGTACCCATGGGTCGTTTCGTAGCAAACTTTCATCAGCGCTATGCTCCAGTTCACGCACACCACACACGTGATGTGGACGCTACAGGCGAACCCGGACTTGGTCGTCTTTACACTCCTCCACAGGACGACATCAATACCGCTGAGATGTACAAAGACCTTGAGGGTACAGAACTATTTCAGCGACTGAAAGACTTTTACCAAGGTATTACTGGCGAGAAGTTAAAGTATTTGGCGAAGGTCGAGAAAGGTCGGCTCGTACCAAGCGATGCAAAAACAATCAAGCCCAACGATTTGTTTGCTATGGCGAACATGGGTCGTGCAGGTCAGAAACTTATGCGGTACGATGACCCATACTATTCACTCAACCGAGGCGACCCTCGTACGATTGCTTTGCTTGATTCATTGGAGGGCATCGACGAACTTGTCAAAGACTTCGTAGGTATTCACAGGGACGCTACAAAACTGAAAGGTAACGGTCGTCGATTGCGAAACGCCATTCAGTTTTTCACACAGCCGTTTCTTGCAACCGAAGGTAACAACGCACATCCTGAGTCGTACATGGGCGGTAAGCAAGAATCACTCAGCCATCACTTCTCCACACCGTTCTTGGGAAGAGGCGGACTTGGTAAGACGCACGCAACTCGTCTGAACACCATGCATGCAGCGCATCGCTTTTCGCCCGAAGAGGGAGACGCTATGTCGTTTTTGACGACAGGTGAGCGCTCACGAACAGGCGGCGACATAGTTGGAGTAGGTGACGCAGGCGCGTTTCGCCCCGAACTGATTGGCCTTGCCGATGCTGTTGAAAACGTGATGGCACCGTTCGGTCCGCCTGAATCGGAACTGGAAGCGGTCAAGCGTTATCGTAAAACCGAGAAGGGGCTGTATGAAGCCAAGCAGGTTGCTGAAATCAGTCCCAGTGCGGGTCTAACTGCTCAGTTGGGTCCGCACAACCTCAAGCGTACTATAGGTCTAATTTCAGGTGCTAAGGTCAACAGTACACGACACGACACGACGACCTCTCCAAAGTATTACAATCAACTGATGGAATCTAAGCACAAGGCTACAAAAGGCAAAATGACTCAGGCTATGCATGATGCTGTTGCTGATGGGTATGGGTACGAAAACACCATAGGTTCACGCAACGCATTCGGACCTCAATCGACTGAGACAGGAGTGATGCGCCGTGACCAAGATGCTGCTTTGCATCACCATCAGTTATCCGGAATGATTGGTGCGATACATCCACCTGCCAACCCTTCGTTCCAAGAGGATGTTCATCATCCTCACAGCATACACCCTGATACAGAGATGGCTGCGGACCGTGACGAACTCGGAATGTTGCAGGGAATTACGCAAGACAATTATGATAACGATTTGAAACAACTTCAATCGTTGCGTGAGAAAGCATATCAGAAACGTTTTTACCTCAGCCAATTGAAAAAGAACGCACCAAAACCACCCGCTGTTCTTAGTATGAATGACGAATCGAAGGCGTGGTTCTTGGCCTCACAAGAGCATGGGAAGAAAATTAAGGACGCTGAACGAGAAGCAGCGTTGGCCGAGGGTAAGGTCGGCGCGCACATAAACAGAAAAGAATCCAAAGACGGACCTACTGTTGGTGAGCGTATGGTGGAATACAGCCAAGCCGAGGATGAACTTAACGCACTTATCGAATATCAAGCAAGTGGTATACCTGTATCGGAAGACGAAATGAACGAAGCACACGAGCGCTTAGAGGCTATCGAACAAGAACATTATTCTCCCCTTAAGGGAAGACATCAGAAATACTTGAGTGATAAGGGAAGGACACTACAAGACAAAGTACGAAGCCACATCAATGCAATCGAGAACGTAGCCAAACAAGTGCTTGCTGAGGCTGAGCAACAGGGTTTTGATTTGTTTTCTATGGCACCGCCTGACACCGTCATGGCGTGGGCCATGAAGACAGCAAACGACGTTCTTGCTACTCAAGACCAAGATTTTCACGGACAAGAAGCATTGTCAGCGGGAACGATTCGTGAAAAAACGCACGCAAGGCACGATGCTGTACAAGACCAAGTCAAAGCCTTCATGGACACAGATGATGCTCACGAAATCGGACCAAACGAAAACATGGACAAAGCCACAGCCCGTGTGTTTGGCGAAGAAGCATCATCTTACCAAAGGCGAATGATAAGAGATATTATCAATCAAGCCAGTAATCAAGGCTCACCTATACGAATTGCTACGGTACGAGACCTTTTAGGAAAAGTCCCGTTTTCTGCTGGCACATCGTTCAACATTTCTGAATCATTGCCTGACGATTTTCACGGACTTCTTGACTATCCCCACGACAGGGAAGGTAATTTCGATTTAGGAACGACACGCGCACATCCTGATAGAAAGAGGAGAGGGGCTAACAGCCTAAAGACCAACCCCACAATGGTCGCAGCATCGGCAGTATCACGGATGCTTGAAACGTTGTCGGACCGAGGTTTGGAGATTCAAATACCGAACCAAAAGGATAAAGGTCAATTAGATGCACACTATACTGGCAAAAATGTTAGTCATAGATTAGCAGGCAAACCACTCATAGACGAAATAAAGATGCACAGGCTTACGAATTTGCTTCATGGAATTGTGGTCGATGACGGCTCAGTCGAGTATGACCCAACGCATGAAGCCTCCAAAGAAAGGTTTGCACTCACGTCAAAGCCGATTGGTCGTGCTTCACATCCTGACACAGAAACATCCGTCATGTCGATTTACAATTCTGATGGGCTGCGTTCTCACAAAGGGCACATGCACGAAGTTCCGTTCCGCATGGATATAAGAGACGGTCGTATGCAGTTTCGACCACAAACGCCAAAGAAAATGCGATTGGCTACGCCTATGGGGGGTTCAGTAAGGAAAGTCTTACCTCAACAATACCATGGTCACTTTGGTGCACACAACGATGACCGTTCAGTTGAGCGACAGCCGAACGCTACACGCGCTAATCGAGCCCAAACGACTTTGAGTGACAACCTACTGGACATATCGACGAAGATGGATGGACCTGCATTGTTGGCTTCGCTGACCAACCCTGATTATATTCGTAAGGATATGCCTGAGGGCTTGCCGTCGCTACAACCGATGCACCGTATCTTTGATGTCGATGACCTTGAACACCTGCGTGGATTCACGGGCGACTGGGTCGTCAGCGACTATCCTGAGGGCGAGCGAATGTTCGTCACAAAGAAGGACGACGATGTCGAAAGTAAGGGTTCACTTACTGATGAAGAGAAGAAAGCGTTCAAGCAGGTATCAGACAAGGACTTCTTGGTTGACGTTATACGACGTGAGAGTGGACTGTACATCTTTGAGGTCATCGAGTTCGATGGTAAAGAGGTGCACGACATACCGATTCAAGACCGCATCAAGTTGTTGCGTGGTGCGTTGCAAAGCGTTGAGGGTGTCGAAGCCCCAAGCGCATCCGACACGAAGTTGACTGACGATGTCGGACTGGCTGACGCTATCAAGAACATCGAGAGCGACCGTATTTTGTTGCGTGATGCAAAGTCCACGTACATGAAAGGCGAAGCACGCCACCCTAAGTGGGTCATGTATCAGAAGGGCAACGACGTTACACTCATGGTGCTTGAGCGACGAGGCGAATCACCGTATACGTATCGACTTGGCACAGGTCCAATCATTCATGGCGAAGACTTGGGTGACCGTGCAGTCAAGATTGAGGATGACATTTACATGGACATCGGCGCATCGTTCAATGCTCCTGAAAAGTATGAGGTTGGCGATTATGTCAAGGTCAATGTCACAAGCGTAACAGAAGGCGAAGCATCTGAGAATCAAAAGGTGTACACTGTTCACGCACCACGTATCGAGGGTGAGGCTGAGGGTGAACCACTGGTCAGCACAGAAAGCCTTGCTATGTTGGCAAAGGCTGACATGACCCAAAGTCCACTCAATATCTATAGAAGCGACCGTCACATTCGTGTGTCGTTTGAAGCAGGTGATGTTCTGTACAAGGCGACCACACGTGGACCGTACTGGACTGTACATACTCCCGTAGCCGACAATGACTATTTGATTCGTTTGTCTGAAAGCCAACGACCGTTTTGGTCACCCGTAGCCGGTGTGATGCTCAAGGGTGACTTCTCTATAGAAGAACGAGAGGACAAGGCTGAGGTTCATGAAAGCAAGAACGACGGCAAACCTCTCATCCCGCCCAAGAAAATTCATGGCACTGGAACGTGGGACAAAGAGAAGAACAAGGTCATGAAGAAGGGCGTTGAACTTCTTGAGCGACTGTTAGCGAAAAGTGGTGTAGGTCAAGTAGGTACGAGCATGTCAGGCCCCAAAGGACTCGGTATAGACTACGGCACGCCCATACAATCACCAACAGGTCCGACCAACCCCGACGATGCAAAAACCATGCCTGACTACGATGTGCGTGATATTGAACGTGACAGGAAAGATAAAGAGGAAGAATCGAAAGACGTCGAGGAAGTTGATAGTAAGTTAGAACTTACAGAAGATAAGGCTGTTTACCATATCTGATTATATAGAATGACGGATGTAACAATTACAATGGTCATGGTATCGCCACTACAATCCGCCCGGTTTGAAGGCGGTGGCACCATATCGCTCCTCAAGAGCGACAATGGCCTCGTTATT
>CAACVD010000160.1_pt3 | contig 27466 bp, 31 predicted proteins | sample 2381771 | NCBI WGS metagenome assembly CAACVD01 (sample SAMEA5211965, study PRJEB30684) | marine metagenome | biome: Marine; feature: Epipelagic; material: Water | collected 2015-10-15 | depth 15 m
TACTTTGCAAGTGAGATTGATAAGTATGCAATCAAGGTAACTCAAGCTAACTTTCCTAATACTGTTCAGCTAGGAGATGTAAGAGAAGTTATAACTGAGAGTTCCTTGTTTACTAAACATGAGCCTACATTCTACAAAGGAGATATTGATTTGCTGATGGGTGGCTCACCTTGTCAAGGCTTCTCATTTGCAGGTAACCAACTAAACTTTGATGACCCACGTAGCAAACTATTCTTTGAGTTTGTACGTATTATGAAAGACTTAGAACCTAAATATGTATTGCTAGAGAATGTACGTATGGCTAAGAGTTCACAACATATCATATCTTCATGGCTAGGTTTCCAACCACAACCATTGAACTCAAGCAAAGTATCAGCACAAAACAGATACAGATTGTATTGGTTTGGTAAACGTGTAGAACGTGAAGGTGGTAAGTATGGATATGATGCAGTAGTCATACCACCTATGACTGACAAAGGTTTGACCATGCAGGACATACTAGAAGATGGATATGAAACTGAAGAGATGACTAGCAATGGCAAGTCACATTGTCTTACTGCAAGATACAATGGTGCAGTATGGTGGAATAGTATTGAACGTAAGCAACGTACTATGGTACTCAAGGAGAACCCTTCCATGTCTAAAGATGGATTGATTAGAGTAGGTACTGCTGACCTCAAAGGGCATGACTCTATCAAGAGAGTGTATGCACAAGAAGGTAAAGCACCTACACTTACCACCATGCAAGGTGGACATAGAGAACCAAAGGTTGCAATAGGTAGGATTGTGAATCGTAGACTAGATGAGAATGGCACTAGGAAAGATGACCAACTTGACATACCTTTTACTAGGCAACTAGAGGTACGTGCTGATGAGAAGTCTAACTGTCTTACTACTGTACAGAAAGATAATGTGCTAGTCAGTAAAGATATGTGGCGAAAGCTTACACCACTTGAGTGTGAGAGATTGCAAACACTAGATGACAACTATACTAATCATGTATCCAACTCACAAAGATACAAGATGATTGGAAATGGTTGGACAGTTGATGTGATTGCACATATACTAAAAGGTATCCACTTAGATGGATGGAATGAAATGTATAACTACTATGAGGAGAATGTATAATGACTAAGAAAAAAACTGAATATGAATTACTTGAAATCGCTAGACAAAAAGGTATTCAAGGTATGACTGATGAACAAATGAAAGCAGTTAAAGAAACTGAAAGGCATTTAAGTTCAGCACTACAAATGATTTTTGAGTGTCAAGATATGTATATGTCTGACATAAGAAACTTAGAGCAGAGTATGTGGGATTTAAGACGTAGCTTTAACTTAGGTATGAAAGATTGGTAATGAATAGATACTATGAGGAGAGGGTATAACAATGGCATTTGGAAAACAATTTATTTTAAAATCTTATGCAGATAAACAAGGTTTTGATGCAGATGGAGTAGGAGACTATTTCTATGTTGAAGAGATATTTGAAAGTTTTGATAGCATGGAAGAATTACTAAGCTATCTTCAGAAAAATATATATTATGAGGGAAGAAAATCAAAACCAAATTTTGATACAGTAAAAAAATATTGTGATACTTTTGATTTTGAAATTTATGAAAGGAAAATAATATAATGTTACATAAAATTATAGATTTTTTTAATGTGAATTATGGAGAAGGTACAAAGTATGACCTTGACTATGGTAAACTATTAATAATTTTCTTATGCATTTACATTGCATTCAAGGTGTAGTATAATGGACAATGAAGATATTAAATATTTATTACTAAGTTTATTTGCAATGGTATACATCTTTGCATTCACAAGTTTATACTAGAAAGGAACTCAATGGAAAATTTAGAACCCTCAAAACCTAACAGGAAAAAGTTTGATATGGACTTGAAGTATGGTAAGGTAAGGGAAAAACTTGTGGCAGAAATGTTGCAAGATAAAAAGATTGAAGTCAAGTCTGAGAGAGATGTGTGGCAGAGAACAGGCAACATTGCTATAGAGTATCAGTCATATGGAAAACCAAGTGGTATACAAACTACTGAAGCAGATTATTGGTTTCATAATTTATGTATAGGCGAGGAAGTGTTCTGTACTTTAGTCTTTGATATCAATAGCTTACGTAAAATTATTGATAACTTAGATTATAAAAAGAGTGTGTCAGGTGGTGACCATAATGCAAGTAGAATGTACTTACTAAACTTGCAGAAATTATTTTCATCTGATGTAATTAAAACATTTAAGGGAGATTGATGATGAACAATTATCTTTACAGATTTTTGGAACTGTGGTATGATTCATAAAAGTTCGCAAGGGAAAAAGTATAGACTTCATGACAGGTGGGAAGTTGTAGTCATAGATGTAACTCAAAACACCTATGTTGTAAGTGCAGAAAATGAGTGGGAAGCCATTGACAAGATGGAAGCTATGGACAAACCAACATTCAAGGAAGACTTAGAGTCTGTTGTTGAAGTAGTAAAGAAAATTAGTTATTCATAATGGAAGAAAGGTATTATGACTACATGGTAAAAAAAATAAGAGAAGCACAGGCTAATGAACAGTCTGACAATAAAGAAATGAACTTTATTAAATATGGAAAGGATGAGCATGAAGTATATCTTGCACCTCATCTAGTAGATAAATTATCTACAGAAGAGGACATGGTAAATCATCCACCTCACTACAATAGGGCAGGCATTGAAACAATAGATGCTATTGAAGCAATGACTGACAAAGGCTTTGAGTATTATCTTCAAGGTAACATTATGAAATATCTGTGGAGATACAGATACAAGAATGGTGTAGAAGATTTAAGAAAAGCAGAATGGTATTTAAATAAACTTATAAAGAACAGAGAAAACTATGAAAAATCTTTGGGATAATGACAAGAAGAAACTCTACAAAGAAATCTATGATGAGTTAATCCAAGAAGGATACTCAATACATGAAGCAAAGAAACATGCTAGAGAAGAACTTGCAGATAAGATTGAGAGTGATACTGACTTTATAAATGAAATAATAAAACAGGAGTATGATGAATATGACTAATCAATATGAATACGAACAGTACAATGGTTTTGTAGATGGTAAACAAGTTGAGTGTGTAATATCTTATGATAAAGAAAAAGATATGTATGAATGCATAGTTGCAAAGAATGGTAAGATAGATAACAAGTATTACTCAATTAAGAAAACTGCAATGGAAACTATTGCAAAGATACTAACAGAAAGTAAGGAATGATATGAGTGATTCAAAGGTAATAAAGAAAGGCAGTTGTGACAGATGTGGTTCATCTGATGCAAATGTATTGTATGAAGGTGGAACTAAGTTCTGCTTTTCATGTAGAACATATTCAAAAGGAGAAGATGTGGAAAACGTACAGAAACCTATATCTATAAATAGTAATCATCAAAATTTTAGTAGTGGAGTTATAGATGGCATACCTGATAGAGCAATTAAAAGAGAAACTGCACATTTTTTTAATGTCCAAGTCTTACACGATAGAAATCATAATGTGGTCAAGCATATATATCCTTATTATGATATTAATAATAGCCACGTAGGTAATAAGATAAGACTTGTAGCTAACAAAGGTTTCTCTTCAGAAGGTAACCTACCTAAAGCAGTTTTGTTTGGACAGAACAAGTTTACTCAAGGTGGTAAGTATCTTACAATATGTGAAGGAGAGATTGATGCAATGTCTGCCTATGAGTTGCAAGGTTCTAAGTGGGCATGTCTTTCAATCAAGAATGGTTGTCAGTCTGCACTCAAAGATATCAAGGCTAACTATGACTATGTAAATAAGTTTGAAAAGATTGTCTTGTGTTTTGATAATGATGAGCATGGAAGGAAGGCAGCCACAAAAGTTGCTCAGATATTTGAACCTAACAAATGTCTTATCATGGACATGAGATACAAGGATGCTAATGAGTATCTTATGAAAGGTAAGAAGCAAGAGTTTACTCAAGACTTTTGGAATGCTAAACCTTACACTCCTGCAGGTATACATAACCTTGCAGATATCACTTCAAGGATATATGAGGAAGATGACACAGAGACTTGTTTGTATCCTTATGATGGACTCAATGAGAAGTTGTATGGTATGAGAACAGGAGAACTTATAACCTTTACTGCAGGTACAGGAGCAGGTAAGTCTTCTCTTATGAGAGAACTTATGCACCACCTACTAACTAATACTGAACATAATATTGGTGTGTTCTCTCTTGAAGAAAACATAACAAGAACTATGTTACATATCATGTCAGTAGAAGCAAGTGACAGATTATATATCAAGGAAGTGCAGAAGAACTACACCATTGAACAGATGAAGGAGTTTGAAAGAAAGACTATTGGTACTAGAAGGTTCTATGGCTTTGACCACTTTGGTTCTATTACAACTGATGAGATACTGAACAGAGTAAGATACATGGTCAAGGCATTAGACTGTAAGTACATACTTATTGACCACCTGTCCATACTTGTTTCAGGTATTGAAGGAGAAGATGAGAGAAGAAACATTGACCAACTTATGACCAAGCTACGTTCTCTTGTAGAAGAAACTAGATGTGCAATGTTACTAGTATCTCACTTGAGAAGAGCAACAGGAGATAAAGGTCAAGAGCAAGGTAAAGAAATATCTTTATCAATGCTTAGAGGTTCACACTCTATTGCACAGATATCAGATGCAGTTATTGCACTAGAGAGAGACCAACAGGCAGAAGACCCTGTCATGGCAAATACGACCACTGTCAGGGTATTAAAGAATAGGTATGCAGGTGAGACAGGTATTGCTACTTACCTGCTATATGACAAGGACTCAGGCAGATTAAAAGAGATTGAGAATCCACTTGAGTCTGACAACCAATCAGATGTAGAGGACTTTTTATGAGAAAATTTGTAGTAGATATTGAAACTGATGACATCAAGGCAAAGGTCATTCATTGTATTGTTGCTAAGGATATTGACAAAGGAGATGTCTTATCATGGCATGGAGATACATTGAAAGACTTTGCTAAGTGGAGTGAATCTGTAGATATATTTATTATGCATAATGGGATATCATTTGATGCTCCCATACTCAACAAGCTGACAGGTAGCAATATAAAACTTGCACAGGTCAGAGACACACTTATCCTTTCACAATTATCTGACCCTATGCTAGAAGGTGGACACTCACTTAGGGCATGGGGTCAGAGATTGGGATTTGGTAAGATAGAATACAATGACTTCTCTCACTTCAATGAAGAGATGTTAAAGTATTGTATTCAAGATGTTGAGTTGACATATAAATTATATAAACATTTATTACCTACACTAAAAAAATATTCAAAGAAGTCAATGCTTCTTGAGCATCAAGTCAGAGCCATAATAAACAGACAGGAAGAGAATGGTTTCAAACTAGACATTGAACAGGCAGATAAGTTATGTGCAAGACTTGAGGAAGAAGCAGACATTATAGAAAAAGAATTACAAGAAATATTTCCACCTATCATTACTGAAAGATATTCAGAGAAGACAGGCAAGAGACTAAGTGACAGTGTGGAAGAGTTCAATCCTAACTCTAGACAACAGATATCAAAGAGGTTGATAGAGAAAGGTTGGAAGCCTGAGAATCTTACACCAACAGGGCATCCTATTGTTGATGAAGGAACATTGAAAAGAATTAAAGATATTCCTGAAGCAAAACAGATTGCCCATTATCTTCTATTACAGAAGAGAGTTTCTCAGATTAAGTCCTGGATTGAAGTAGTCCAGGAAGATGGCAAGGTGCATGGTAGAGTTATGACATTGAAAGCAATCAGTGGCAGAATGGCTCACAACTCTCCAAACATGGCTCAAGTTCCTGCTTCCTATTCTCCCTATGGAAAGGAGTGTAGGTCAGTTTGGATACCTACCAATAGTAATTATGTATTACTAGGTTGTGATGCATCTAGCTTAGAACTTCGTTGCCTTGCTCATTATATGGGCGATTCCAAGTTTACAAAGGAAGTGGTTGAAGGAGACATACATACTGCCAATCAGAAGGCTGCAGGTCTGAAAACTAGAGACCAAGCAAAGACTTTTATCTATGCTTTAATCTATGGTGCAGGTCCTGATAAGATAGGTCAAATAGTTGGTGGTGGTAAGACTGAAGGTAAGACAATCATTAATAAATTTATGTCCAACATGCCTGCCTTGAAGACCTTGCGTGATAAGGTTGACAGGGTTGCAAAGACAGGATTCATTAGAGGTATTGATGGTAGACTACTAAAGGTCAGACAGTTTCATGCATCAATGAACCTACTCTTACAAGGAGCAGGTGCAATCATTTGTAAGGAATGGCTACGACAAATAACTTTAAAGGTGCAACAGGCTTACGACTACAAGCTTGTTGCATCTATACATGACGAATACCAATTTGAAGTTCGTAGAGACCAAGCAGAAAGGTTTGGTAATCTAACTCAGCAGGCAATGAAACTTGCAGAGAAAGAACTGAATGTTCAATGTCCACTAGATAGTGAATATAAAATAGGAAAAAATTGGTATGAAACACATTAATGGGTTGACTTATATTTTTAGATATAGTATAATTCGTTATAACTTAACAAGCAACTAAGATTGCACTAACAAACTAAGGAGAAAGACATATGCCAGTATTAAGTGGTAAAGCCTATTGGGCATCTATTTCAAACCCAAACACTACATTTGAACCTGTTTGGAGTATTGACTTAGCTTTAGATGGAGACAATAGAAAGAAAGCAATAGACTCAGGTCTTGCAGTAAAGAATAAAGATGATGAGAGAGGAGACTTTGTTACCTTAAAAAGAAAAGTAACTTCTAAGAATGGTAATCAAAATAATCCACCATCTTTAAAAGACTCTCAAAAGAGAGACATCAAGGGAACATTAGTTGGAAATGGTTCTGATGTTAATGTCCTTTATAAAACTTATGAATGGAGTTATGCAGGAAAGAAGGGTATTGGAGCAGACCTTCAAGCAGTCCAAGTTATTAATCTTGTAGAGTATTCAGAAGGTGAAGACTTTGATGTCATACCTGATGGATACAAGTCAGGAGATACCTTAGACGATTCTAACGAGATTCCTTTCTAAATAAGCTTAATGCTGAAGTGGGTTGTGGTTGGTGGGAAAATTTTATAAAGGAATATTATTATGAGTAAAAAGGTAGAGACCTTAGTCCAAGATATTTATAGGACTATTGATGAAGGTTTAGACAAAAGAAAAACTGATAAAGCTTTTCTTGAAACCTTCAGCAAGAATGTTATGGAATCTATTGAGAAGTTTCTATTTGAGAAGAGAGAAGACGTAACCACGTTAAGGCTCTCTCAAATAGGAAGACCTGATAGACAGTTATGGTACGATATCAAGTCAGATATTAAACCAAAGAAACTTGATGCTAAAACTAGAATAAAGTTTTTATATGGAGAAATCCTTGAGTCTCTTGTAATACTTTTTGCAGAAGCTTCAGGACATGATGTATCTGAACTTCAGAAGTTAGAAGAGATAGAAGGTGTCAAGGGTCATAAGGATTGTAGAATAGATGGTACTCTTGTAGATATAAAGAGTGCTTCTTCTTATAGCTTTAAAAAGTTTAAGGATGGTTCTCTTGTAACCAATGACCCTTTTGGTTACATATCTCAGATAAGTGCCTATGCAGAGAGTGCAGGTGATGACTCAGCAGGTTTTCTTGCAATAGATAAATCGACAGGTGAACTTGCTTACTTACCTGTAGAAAGCATCCATATGATAAATGCTTCTGATAGAGTTAAACATCTAAAGGAAATTGTTAAGTCTTCTACTCCACCTCAGAAATGTTTTCCTGATGAGCCTGATGGCAAGTCAGGTAATAAAAAACTTGCAATAGGTTGTGTATTCTGTGGATACAAGGAACATTGTTGGTCTGATGCTAATGGTGGTAAAGGTCTAAGAAAGTTTAAGTATTCCACAGGAGTACGTTATCTTACACAGGTTAGTAAGACACCTGATGTAGAAGAAATTACAAATGCCAAAACCTAAATTTCGTTCTAATTCTGAATACAATACCTATTGCTTCCTAAAAGAAAATAAGGTATCATTCAAATACGAAAAGCTTACCATCAATTATGAGTGGTTAGAATCCAAGAAGTATATTCCTGACTTTGTATTAAGTAATGGGATTATCCTAGAGGTAAAGGGAAGGTTCGTACTAGAGGACAGAAAGAAACATCTGTTTGTAAGAAAGCAGTGTCCTCATTATGACATTCGTTTTGTCTTTGATAATCCCAACAGGAAGCTATACAAAAATGGAAAGATGACTTATGCAACATGGTGTGAGAAGCATGGGTTTAAGTATTGTAAAGCAAGTAGTGGGATACCAAAAGATTGGATAACAAAGTAAAAACAAATCTTAGTTTTGTTGTTGAGGAAGATGTCTTTACAGAAAGGACTACTCCTGAACAGACAATGTATATGTGTGTCATACTACAGGCATTACTAGATGCAACAAAGCCTAGTTATAAAGGTGAACCTGAAACATCTATACTTGAAAGAGACAGGGCAAAGGCATGGTTCTTTGCATCTGTAGGTGTTACCTCAGAAGACTTTAAGATGGTATGTGACTATGCAAACATTGACCATAATTATATGAGAGAGTTTGCATTTAAAGTTTTAGAATCAGGTGAAGTAGAATATACAAGAAAACGAATCAACGCAGTGTTAGGACATTAAAATGAAAAGTAACTTACTACCAACAGACTATCAAAACTTTATTGCTTTATCTCGCTATGCAAGATGGAAGGAAGACGAACAAAGAAGAGAGACTTGGACAGAGACTGTCTCAAGATACTTTGACTACATGCAGGGATTGCATAGTAAAACTTTAACAGATTCTCTTAGAAAGAAACTAGAAGAAAAGATACTAGGTCTAGAAGTTATGCCTTCTATGAGGGCATTGATGACTGCAGGACCTGCTCTTCAGAATTGTAATGTAACTAGCTACAACTGTAGTTACATACCTGTAGACTCACCTAGAGCCTTTGATGAGTGTATGTATATTCTTATGTGTGGTACAGGTGTAGGCTTCTCTGTTGAACGTGATAATGTTGAGAAGCTTCCTATTGTTAATGAACACTTTGAAAAAAGTAACACAGTCATACTTGTTTCTGACTCTCGTTCAGGTTGGGCAAGGGCATTAAGAGAGTTAATATCTTTATTATATGCAGGGCAAATACCTACTCTTAATGTATCTGCAGTAAGACCTTCAGGTGCAAAGCTAAAGACTATGGGTGGAAGAGCATCAGGACCTGCACCTTTATTAGACTTATATAATTTTTGTGTAGGTATATTCAAAGGTGCAAAAGGTAGAAAACTATACCCTATTGAATGTCATGACATCATGTGTAAGATTGGTGAGGTTGTAGTTGTAGGTGGTGTTAGACGTTCTGCTCTTATCTCTTTGTCTAATTTAAATGATGACCAAATGAGACATGCTAAGTCAGGTAAGTGGTGGGATACTGAAAGCCAAAGGTCACTAGCTAACAACTCTGTTGCTTACAAAAACAAGCCTGAGATAGGAACATTTATGAGAGAGTGGTTGTCTTTATATGAATCTCACTCAGGTGAGAGAGGTATCTTTAATAGACAGGCAGCCATTAACAAGGTAGAAGAAAATCGCAGAAGAAATTCTGAACATGAGTTTGGTTGTAATCCCTGTAGCGAAATCATTCTTAGACCTTATCAATTCTGTAACCTAACTGAAGTTGTATGCAGAGTTACTGATACACTAGATACTTTAAGACAAAAGATAGAAGTTGCTACTATACTAGGTACATTTCAGTCAACTCTTACTAACTTTAAATACTTACGTAAGATATGGAAGCAAAACACAGAAGAAGAAAGACTGTTAGGAGTTTCTCTTACAGGTATTCTTGACTGTCCTATCCTTTCACCTGACAATGGTGCATTAGAAGGAACTTTAGAAGAGCTTAGAGAAGTTGCAGTACAAACAAATAAAAAATATGCTAAGATACTAGGCATACCTCAGTCAACTGCTATTACTTGTGTCAAGCCTAGTGGTACTGTCAGTCAGCTAGTTGACAGTGCATCAGGTATTCATGCAAGACATAGTGAATACTACATAAGAACTGTAAGAGCAGGTAACACAGACCCTCTTACACAGTTTATGAAAGATGCAGGCATTCCTGCAGAACCTTGTGTTATAAAACCTGACACTACTACAGTGTTTAGCTTTCCTACTAAATCTCCTGAAGGTGCAGTAACTAGAACTGAAATGAATGCTATTGAGCAGTTAGAGTATTGGCTAGTCTTTCAGAGACATTGGTGTGAACATAAACCTTCTGTGACCATATCTGTTAAGAAGGATGAATGGATGGAAGTAGGTGCATGGGTATATAAAAACTTTGATGAAGTGTCAGGCATTTCCTTCCTTCCTTTTGATGAACATGTATATCAACAAGCACCTTACCAAGATGTAGAAAAAGAAGAATACTTAGAGTTAAAAAGTATAATGCCTAAGTCTATTGATTGGTCTAAGTTGGCAGAGTATGAAAAGGAAGACACAACTACAGGCAGTAAAGAGTTCGCCTGTACTGCAGACTCTTGTGAGATTGTAGATATACAATGATGGGGAATGAACTTGATTGGTGGCAGTGGTGGTTGTTAATTGCAATCACCATTAACACTGTTATAAACTCAATAGTATTTTTTAAGGGAAGAAAGGTATTCAAGAAAAACAATGTCAACACTAATAGCTAACCTACCTTCAAACAAAGTATGGGTAAGAAAAGAATATTTAAGAGACTTCAAAGATGGTCATGGAGAATTTGTAGAAGGTAATTGGGTGACTGCTAAGTCAATACCTGGAAGAGCCTTCTACTTTGAAACATATCTTCCTCAATATGGTGCATTGTTTGACAAGCTTCCTATATCTGCCTTCTTGTCTCAGCCTAAGTTACCTAACCCTGACATGCCACTTAACAATTTACAGTTTTGGAATTGCATGGACTATGGTGTGGTAAACATACATAAACAGTTTATTTCCACAATGGACTACGAAATTTTAACACATGATTTTGGAACTGTCAAGGGATTTTATGTTTGCACTCTTGACAACTATCATCCTTTTACAGATGAGATAGATTACAGCACAAGTGAAGTTCCTGCAGAACACAAGTCTTTTAATCTAATTGAGCTTGTCAATGGGCAATATGCTCTCTATCCTAATAATAGAATGAGAGTCTATGACAATTCTCTCACACCTGAAGAGCCACTAAAACCTGACTTCAAAGTAAGCACAGAATATTACCAAGTAGAAAACGAAAAGAATAAAAGACTTGGTGATACTGATGAGTACTTTTATTAAAAAGTCCTTGACTCACTATTCAATATATATTATAATTCCTATAGAAGAAATCTTCTGGTAATGGAAAGGAGTATACTATGTCAGATGATAAGATTAAAAAACTTGAAGAAGAAATAAAGGCTAAACAAAAAGAAATGGAAGACTTAAAGTATGGTGACTTAAAGTCTGCATGGAAAGAGTTTGAAGCAGCTTCTGAAATTGCAACTCAAAAGTATAACAAGTACAGAGAAATTGCAAAGGAAAAGTATGGAGCAACAACTGTCATGCCAAATCATTTCAATTTAATTGACCAATTCTTTAAGTGGTAGATATGTATATTAGTAGAAGACCTGTTATATATGTAGGGTATGACCCAAAAGAACACGTAGCTTTTGAAGTATTAAAATATTCAATAGAAAAATATACTCACAAGTATGACGTTATCCCCTTAGAACAATCATCCCTACGTATATCAGGTCTCTATAAAAGAACATATTACCTAGATGAAGAAAGACAACAAAGAGATACTGCAGATAACAGACCTTTCAGTAGTGAGTTTACCTTCACTAGATTCCTAATACCTTTTATAAATCTTCACAAAGGTCTTGCCTTATTTATGGACTGTGATATGTTTCTAAGAGCAGATATCACAGAAGTCTTTGATGAGTATGGTCAGTTTGATGAGTATGCAGTCTCTGTTGTAAAGCATGACTACAAACCCAAAGAAATTTTTAAAATGGACAATCAGATACAAAGTAATTACAATAGAAAGAATTGGTCTAGCTTTGTACTATGGAATTGTGAACATCCTGCAAACAAAAGACTTACCATTGAAGATGTCAACACAAGGTCAGGTAGATGGTTACATAACTTTAGTTGGTTAGAAGATAAAGAGATAGGCTCTATTCATCCTAAATGGAACTTCCTAGATGGATGGACTGATGAGAATATAAACCCTTGTAATGTCCATTTTACCACAGGTGGTCCTTGGTTTGAAGATTGGAAGCCTAAAAGATTATGTGATGCACACTATGCAGGTGAGTGGGATACACTACATAAATCAAACAAATCAAGAATATTACCAAAGGAAAACTAACATGTACACATTCGTAACTTCTTTTAGTGAGGAAGGATATAATACTTATGCAAAAGAAATGCTACAAAGTGTTGTCGATAAATGGAATCCAAAACATTTTAAGCTCTATGCTTACTACCATGACTTCGACATTGAAAAGATTGACCACCCTACTTCTTCTAGCATTGTATATATACATCTTAATGATGTAAAAGAAATGCTTGACTATCGTGAGAAGATGAAGAAACATGATGGTACTGAAGGTGGAACAATGCCTTACAACTGGAGACTAGATGCAGTCAAGTGGTGTCATAAAGTGTATGCCCTAACTGACAGAGCCTTCAAGATGATGGAAGAAAATAATAATCCTGAAGAACCTCAGTGGTTAGTATGGCTTGATGCAGATACAGTTACCACAAAAAGACTAGATAAATCTGCAGTTGACAAGTGGCTACCTAACAAAGCAAGTCTTGTACACCTAGGAAGAAAAGATGTTGACTATAGTGAAACAAGTTTCATGGGTTTTAATTTACAATACCATGATGCCTGTTCAATACTTGCAGACTTAAGAGGTTGTTATACAATAGGTGAAACTATTTCGTATAGAGAATGGCATGATGGTTTTATATTTGAAAGACTTCTTAATATTTACAAGGCACATGGTATGATAGTAAACAATCTATCAGAAAATTGTAAAGGTCTTACTGCCTTTATGCAGTCACCTCTTTCAGAATATTTTATACACTACAAAGGTAATCTAAAAAACAAAAAGAATACTCTTGCACAGGATGTAAAGTTACCTAGATACAGACAACTTGCAGATATTATAAGACACTACAAACCTAAGACACTTACTGAAGTAGGTACATGGAATGGTGGCAGGGCAATAGAGATGGCACTTGCAGCCTTTGAATATACAGACAGGTTTACATACTTTGGTTTTGATTTGTTTGAAGAAGCGACTGCTCTTACTGATGATATAGAAATGAATAGTAAGAAGCATCATACAATAGAGCTTATTAAAACAAGATTAAATCAATTCAAAGAAAAGATGAAAGAGAAGAATAAAGAATTTATATTTAAGCTTTACAAAGGTGACTCTAAGATTACACTAAAGAAAAATAAGTTAGCTCGTAATGTTGACTTTGCTTTTATAGATGGTGGTCATTCATATGAAACTGTAAAGGCTGACTATCTTAACCTAAAGAAAGTTCCTATACTTGTCTTTGATGATTTCTTTTCTAAGGATGAATTTGAACAGCAACCTACAGAAAAAAACATGGGTGTTAATAAACTTATAAAAGAAATAAAAGCCTATGCTAAAATTGTTCTTCCTTCTAATGATAAAGTTCTAGGTGGTGGTAGAACACATATTGCTTTTGTTGCTAACAGTAAGAAGGTAGAAAAACTACCTGATGAAATTACTCGTATGCCTATTGTAGTTACACCAAAAGACTCAAGACCTAAAGATGAAATCTTTGTAAACATAAAAGAAAATAAAAAATTAATTAAAGATTTTAATTGGTTAAAGCATGGTAGAATACATAATGAAACTGCATTAATTGTTTCAGGTGGTTCAAGCACAGACTTTGAATTACTAAAAAGAAGAGCAAGAGAACCCAACACTAAAATCTTTTGTGTAAAACATAGCTATCCTAAATTACTAGAACATGGCATCAGTCCTTTTATATGTTCTATACTTGACCCAAGACCTATCACAGGTACAAGTACTCATGGTGTAGTAAGAAAAGATTTATTTAAAAAGATAAACAAGGACACTATCTTTCTTGTAGCTTCTATGACTGACCCTTCAGTTACTAAATACCTTATAAAGAAAGGTGCAAACATAAAAGGTTGGTCTGCCTACTCTGAAGCACTTAGAGACAAGACTGTTACAGATAAACTTAAAATTGCTAAGGACACAGGTATAGAAGAAGGTGAGACACTAGTATCAGGTGGAACTTGTGCAGCCATGAGAACAATATCTATTGCTCACATACTTGGCTTTAGAAACTTTGAGTTATTTGGTTTTGACTGTTCAGTTCCTGAAGTTACTGAAGAAATGAAAAAAGAAAAGACTTCAGGCAAACCTAAATACTTTAAGGTAGAAACCAATGGAGAATATTTTTGGACTACAGGAGAGTTGCTTGCAATGGCACAGGACTGTGAGAAACTATTTGATGATAAGAATATGGACATGTCTCTCAAGGTTCATGGTACTGACACACTAGTTTCTGAAGTTTGGAAAAACTCTTTGAAGGCAAAAGAAAAATACTACTACGAGATGATTGACAATGCTGCTTAAAGAAAAGCATGAAAAGTTTTGTCAGAACTATATCCTACATAGGAATGCAACAAGAGCTGCAAAGGATGCAGGATATAGTCAAGTCTCTGCACATAACACAGGTTCAAGACTATTACAAGATACTGCTATTCAAGAAAGAATAGAAGAACTAACTGTCAACATGACAACAAGCATTGACGTTGTTGACGAGATTGAAAACCAATATAATGTTGCAAGAACTCAAGGACAAACAACCTCTGCATTAAAAGCATTAGAGTTATTATCTAGAATTAGAGGTAACAACATAGATGCAGACGAGATAACTGCTGACTCTTTAGAGGAAGAGATTGTTAAAGCTATGGAAATTATTGGAATAGAAAAAGTTCTTGAGCTTATGACAAAAGCTTTTCCTGATGATTTAGAAAGTACAGATGATATACCTGAAGATATAGATACTATACATTATGAAATGCCTGATGAAGAAGAATCACTTCTTACCACTGAAGAACTTGAAAGCCCATCTAATTCCTAGTGAAGCAGCAACTGCTCCCATAAAACTCCATTGATACCATTCAGGTGCTTTGTTTATGTATTCCCATCCTTTGAGAACATAATCTTGTATATTAGGGATGAAGCTGCCAATGAAAGGTAAGGTAAGGATGACAAGTACATATTCATCTTTCCATGAGTATCTTGTTTGTCGTAATGCTTCAAGGTCATAGTCTTGGTCTGACTGTGCAGCTTTTTCGATTCTGTTAATTTCTGCATTGACCCTTGCCTGCTCTACCTTTGCCTTGTGTTCAGACTTTACCTTCCTATCTTCCATGTAAGAAGAAGCAAGGCTCGTTACACCACTTATAATTGCACCCCACATTAGTATACCCACTCCCCTGATTCCATTGCGTTAGAGAGTCGCACTGCCCTGTTACCTACTTGATTCGCCCAACGAGAATCTAGCATCTGAGCCTTTGCTTCTTCAAAGTCTTTGTCATGTATGGCTTGCCACATCTTAACAAATTTTTTGAGTCTTGGCACACCAATATTAAATGCCATATCAATTAATACTCTTTGTCTAACTTCGTCTAATTCTAACACACAAGGATGTGCTTTACAAATCTCTTCCTCAACTATTTTAATATCATTCTCTGCAAGATAGTATGCCTGCTCCTTAGTAATACCCCACTCACATAAATCTGATATGTCCTTACCCATATACCCAAGTTCTTCTTCACTCAAACCTCTATGCTCTAAGTTCCTACCTATACCTATTGTATCTATACCAAGACTATCCTTGTAAGGTAGTAACTCTAAACCTTCATGTAAAACAAGTTGGTCTAGTAGTTCTGTCATATTATATTTCATTTATATTAAACCTCCTCTGAATAATTCTAAACCTGACATGCTTTCTTGAACCCTACCTGTTCTTAAATTAATAATTTTTCCATTAGGTAATATTAAAAATCTTTTATCTTTAGAAAGCTTTGCACCTGTAGGACTTCTAGTTGTACCTACTAAAGATGCCATATATTCATTAATATCTTTTAAACTTTTTAAAGATTTAGTTCCCGTACCCATACCTCTAGTATAGTAATCAATCTCTTCTTCAGTAAGTGGTAAGTCTTCTTCTTTTTCTTCAACTATTTTCTTTATCATTTCTGAAGGCTCGTCAGAACTTTCATCACTATCTGTAATTTCTGCACCCTTACCATACCCACTATAAACAGTTCCTGTTGTAGGTCCACCAAGCAAACCTGATAACACACCTAAAATTCCTGGTATTGCTGCCTGACTATATACTCCTGTAATCATACCATCTTTATTTCTTTCTATATTAAAATTTTTTTCAGCAATTTTATCTTTAATACTTTTACCCAAAAATCCTCTTAATTGAGGGTTTCTATCAACTTCTCTTGAGTATGCATCTATTTGTTGCTGAGTAAAATCTTTTTCATATTGTGTAGGACCTGCACCAAAAACATCTCCTCTTTCTGAAACTTCAATAGACTCGTCATCATTATCACTACCATCATCTCCTGCACCATCTGAAGCTCCCATATCACCTTCATTAGCAGAACCTGTTTCATCTGCAGAAGGACCACTACCACTATAATCGTCATCATCTTCAGAGCCTACACCACCTGACCCTACTGCCAAACTTATAATACCACCTTCTGCTTTTTTAGCATCACCTAATATAATTGACAAAGCTTCAGTCTCAGGACCTGTAAATCCTGACTGTATATCAGTCTCACCTTTCCTACCTAACAAGTCAAGCAGTTGACTCTTCTGATTAAGATACTTATCTACACCATACTTCTTAGCCAACATACTTTCTAATTGTTTCTTAGATAGTTTTGTTAAATCTTTTTTACTCATCTCTTAATCTAGCTCCTGTTATTTTTGATTGTACGTTTATTAATGTATCTAGTAATTGAGGTGGAAATTTTTTATCTTCAAGAATTGTCATAATAGTAGAAATATTTGTTATATTATCAGGCATAAAATAACCATGACCATCTTCACCATCATTCAATGCATATAATACAGACTCATCTATTTTCCTTCTACCCATATTAGTATTTGATTCTATAATTTTATCTATACCAAATGTTTTTTTATAAATATTATTTCCTTTTTTAGAATAGTATTGTATATTTTTAATTTGATTTAGTCTATCAGAAAATTGTCTCATTAATTCTTTCTTTTCTATTTGAGAATCTAAGTACATATCCACTATCTTATCTATATCATCCTGTGTATAGACTTTTGATTTATATCCCCTTAAATCATTCATAAATTTTTTAATAGGTTCAGATAATTTTTTATTTTCATTATGTATAAAATAACCTACTGCTTTTGAAACATTCATATTAGAGTTTCTTATACCTGTTAGTGCGTGTTGCACTTCATCTTCAAGTTTAATAGGATAACCTCTTTTATTAGAAGCAATAGGTAAACCATCATACTTTCTTTTTTCTTCTGCTTCCATAGCTTCATAAACTCTATAAATACTTTTCGCACTTCCTGGAACAAAAACCTTTGCTATATCTTCTATTGCTTCGTAGTTAGAAATTTCTCTACCATTTTCATCACGACCTCTATATAAATTTAAAACTGCTCCAGCTAAAAACTTTTCTGAAACAAAAGGACTATATATTTCTCTAAATGCATTACTAAACATATCTTCTAATTCAGTTTCAGTTACATCTTCACCTGCAAAAACACTTCCAAGAACTGCTTGTACTATACTTTTTGTATATTGATTTGCATCTAATGCTCCTGAGTCTACAAAAGATGTAAATATCTGACCATCTTCTTCTTCATAAATAGGAGAAGTAAAAGCTTTATAAGTATTTTTTTGCCAATCAGAAACTAACTGATTAATACCTTTTTCACTTGTGTTTGTTACACCATATCCTGTAAGTTCATCTTCATTATTATGTTTAAAAGCATAATATATACCACCACTAGTTGCCGCAGCTCCACTAAGTCTTCTATAACCTATTCTTCTTAAATCTTTATTTCCTGTTTTAGCTCCCATCTTTATATCTCTTAATCCATATTTTAAAATATTAAAATTAGTTCTTAATATTTCTGCAGGGAATGTTGCATAAGTTCCAAACAAAGGAGTTTTTGATAATGCTCTAACTGCAGGTATTGCAGTAGTATAAGAAGGCATAGTATTTCTTACCACTTCTGCAGCATAACTAAATGCTTCATCATCAGTTAAATTTAATGCTTTCTTATATGAAGCTATTTCTGCTTGTAATGCAGTTAACTTTCCAAAATCATCTGTTAATCCATATACTTCTTGTGGTCTTTGCACTAAATTCTTTTTTAAAATCTTACCTGCTTTTCCTATTACACCTCTTTTTATACCTTTTTCTGCTAAGTCTTCATCAAATACATCAAGATTTCTTCTTACAACTTCTCCATTAACACTTGAGTCAACAACACCTGCTTCCTTAGCCTTTGCAAAAAACTTTAATGCTTCAGGGTCTTTCTTTAAAAATGCTTTTTGATAAATAGTTTTTGCAGCTTTAGCAGCTTCCTTACCTCTAAAGATATGACCATTCATTGCAAGTGTTTGAAACATGCCATATAAATTTACCATATGAGCAGTATGGTCAAATACAGTTTCTGCAGCTTGAGTTACACCTGCAGCTCTTCTTGTTACTCTTTTTAAAGCATTACCAAAACCACCACCAATAGGCATAGCAGTATCAAATTTATCTATACCTTCATCAATCATTTCTGCAAATAATTTTGTAGTGTTATAATTATTTAAACCAAAAGCTTTTCCATCACCTCCCAAAGAACCCATGTCTTTAGCAACAATATCTCCAATAGATTTGGTTACACCTATTTGTTCTTCTTTTAATATCTTTGCAGTTGATGTAGGAAGAAACTCAAACAAACCTCCTAGCTTAATATCCTGACCAAGTTTTTCATCTGCAAACTTTTTTATTTCTTTAAAGTATTGTGCCTTTGCAATTCCTTTATTTAAGTTACGCATAGTTTCTATATAGTTTCTATAAGGGTCATCAACCTCTCCTAGAAAATTTATAAGTCTATCATCTAATTTTTTTCTTTGTTTAAATATTTTTATAGGTTTACCACCTGTACTAAATCCCATAATACCTGTTAAAGTATTATAGTGTCCTGTAGTTTTTTGGGTAACACCATCAATAAATTTATCTAACACTCCATCAATTTGAGAACCACTTAAAGTAGGATTAATTTCTTTCAAGTAATCTCTCATATCATTTATTCTATCTATAGTATCTGCATCATTAGGTGGTAGTTCACCTCTCAATCCTTTTTGTAATTTTTTTGCCCATGCAGGATTAGTATAAAATTCATAACTTTTAGTAATATAAGAATTTAAATTTTTATCTATTGCAATACCTAATTTATTTTTATCAGATAAATTTAAAATATTTTTTAAGTTCTTACTTTGTATATCTATATTATTTCTAAGTCTTCTTGTTATGTCAGTTAACTCTTGAGATAATTGACCTATAGGAGTTTGACCTTGTAATACTTTATTTACATCTGTTCTTAATAATTCTTTACCTGCTTCATCTAAATTTTTACCATCTTTTTTAATTACTTCTTCTAAATCTTTAGCACCTTGCTTAACTAATAATTCTTTTCCTTCTGCATACTTATTCTTTTTTATATATGATTTAAATACTTGGTCAGGTAATGCAGCTTTTGACCTAAACAATCTTCCAAGTTGAGTATTAACTTTTGCAACTGCAGAAGTCATTTTACCATTTTGTAAAAACTGACCTGCAGATTCCTGAACAACCTTTACATTGCTTGCAATATTATTTGCAGTATTAGATACAGGTGTAGTAATTTTATCTTTTTTAATTGCTTTAATTTTACCTAATGCTTTTTTTCCAGCATATTTAAACATACCTAAAGCAAGTGCAGTAGGAATACCTAATGCTACACCAATACCTGTACTATCTATAGTTTGTTTAAGAAGTCTTTCTGAAACTGTATCATCAGGATTAATATCTAGTTTAGCAACAAGGTCATCAACTTCCTTACTCTTACCTTTTAAGTTTACTAACTCCATCATATCTTTTAAGTATTGCTCATCTTCATCTTTAGCAATAACATCTGCTACTACACCTGCAGTACCATATCTAGATGCCTTACCTATCTTAGTTGCAGCCTTACCTGCTTTAAGTATTTTTGCACCTACAGTTCCTGGAACAAGATAAGAACCTATTTCAGAAACTACATCTTCTGTAATTGATAAATCTTTTTTATCAGGAAAAAAAGCATCTTCTAAAACTTGTGTGGTTGCTTTACCTATTTTAGTTTTGTCTAAGTTATCATCAATAAAACTAACTGCATCAGACAATTTATTTTCTATAATGTCTGTTCGTTTTTTACCATAGACAAGCTCTAAGGCATCACTACCTAAGTCTCCTAAATCCTTAACAACCTTACCTGCAGTTGCAGTCGCAGCTTTTAAAGGATTAAATGCAAATGATTCCGACCTATCTTCTGCCATAAAAATTAACTCTTATTTGGTTGCATAAATTTATTTATTTTAGGATTATTAATTATTGTATCATTTTTTTTAAGAGTTTCAGGTTTTTCTTTACTACCTTGAGCTAATAAATCTGCTACTGCACTAAATCCTCCTGATTTATATTTATTAGTTGCTTCTAATAGTTTTTTATTAACTTTCATTTGGTCTTCTTCTTTTAAAGCTTTACCACCTAGACCTCTTAAATTTCCAGCAGCATCTAGTGTATATCCAAAAGACTTATAAACCATATCCACAAGTCTTCCCATTTCTGAAGAATCTATATCACCTGATAAATCTTTAACAGCTTTTAAATAATCTTTACTTAACTCTGCCATTGCCTGTTTAGTTTTAATATTACCCTCTAAAGCTTCTGCTTCTGTTTGTGCCTTAATTAGCTCAGGGTCTTGTCTTTCTTGAACTGCACTTGCTCCTGCAGCTAATGAACCTGTCATTGTTTGAGGTCTAGTTGGGTCATATCCTGCTGCTACTCCTTGTGCAAACTCACCAAGTCTATTTAAAAAAGTATCTTTACCCATTTCTTTTTGTGCTTTAGATTCTGCAATTTTAGTTCTTAACTCTTGTAATCTAACTAGGTCATTACTCATACCACCCAAGTTCATCATACTCATTAAGTTATTAGCAAGATTATTTTTATCTAAAGTAGGTGTTGTTTGTTGCCCACTACCTACAGTACTTGCACCTGTACCTTCCTGATACTCTGCAGTTAAGCCTGACAGTCCACCTTGAGACCTAAAAGCAATATGACCACCTTCTTTAAATCCACCAAATAACTTTGCACCTGCTCCTACAATACCCATAAGATTTTGAAATGAACTTGGTTTAGCAAACCCCTGAGTTTGTTTTGCAAAAGGTTGATAAGGATATCCATATAGTGTACTTTGATAAGTTGATAATGCCTGCTCAGGAAACTGTTGTCTCTGTAAGAAGTCCTGATAAGCCAAGTCCATTTTAGACTGTTCCATACCTCTACCTGCTTCACCTACACCTGATAAGGCTGTAAGCTCTTTTAAAGCTTGTTGTGGTGCTTGCTGACCTAAAGATGCTAATGCACTACCTGCCTGTCTTTCTCTTGCCTTCTGAGCTTCAAATGCCTTTCTTGCATCAGCAAATGCCTGCTGTTGTCCTATTGATTGTATATCACCTAACCTTTGACCTAAGTCACCTATAGCTTCACCTTCTATCACTGCCTGTCTTGAACCACCATAACCACCTGCACCTACTGCCTTTGCTCCAATGCCCTGCATAGTTTGCTCAAAGTCTTCCCTTGCTTTTCTTTTTTCTACATCTACTACTGCCTGCTGATAAGGACTCATATATTGCTGTGCAGTATCTGCAGTAAACTGTTCACCTAAACCTTTAGCATACTGAGTTGCAGGGTCAAAGTATTGCCTACCTTGTCCTACCAAGCCTGCAATACCTGTCATTGCTGCCTGCTCTTCAGGAGTAAAGCCTGCAATTCTAGGACCTTCAAATGTTTGATAACCTGTTTGTTTCCTTGCTTCATATAATTTTTTAGCTTCACCTAATATATCTGATAAACCTGACTTATAATCAGTAGGTAAATCATAAGCTCCCTGATATTCTACATCTGAATCAAAAAATCCCATTACACTATTTCCTTTAGTTCTTTTGTTGCATTAATTGGCTTTTGTTGTTTGCTTGTACCAAAAGCTTTTGTTCTCATTTCTTTAGTAAACTTGTCTAGTTTTTTTGCACCTGCATCTGAAGAGCCATTACCTAACATTGCAACCAAATCTGCAGGTAACACATACTCATCTGCACTTAATTTTGCTCCCTTAATTACAGGGTCTCCTTCAACTTTAAAATCTATATCATCAGACATGCCGTCACCTCTGTCATCATATACCTGACCTTCAAAGTAGTCTTTAGGTCTTGCACCACCTGCCAACATTGCAATACCTTGTTGTTCCTGTGGTGGCATAGGCATTTGTTGTGGTGGCATAGGCGGCATCATCATCATGTCCTGTTTAGGCATTTCCTTTTCTATTTCTTTCATAGTCAAAGTCTTTAGCTTTTCCTTACCAAACTCCATAAGGTCAGTCATGGCAGTCTTTGCACTTGGCATATTCATAAGAGAAGCAAGACCTGATATTTCTTCTTCCAAACTAAATGCTTCAGGTAAACCTGTCATAGGATTCATAGTCATTTTACCCATACGTTCCATCATGTCAATCTCAGGTTTAGACATATGTACTAATTCAGTATCACCCATTCTTCCCTTCATTGCAAGAAGATTGGCTAGTCCACTATTAGGTGCTTGTCTATTGGTTAAGTATGCCATTTATCTTACCTGTTTTATTTGGTGTCATATAATTAGATTGACCCTGAGTCATGTTAGATTGGAAGTTACTAATATTACTAGCTAATTTATTACTCTTATTATACAACATTCCTGTGTTTAATGCCATACCCTGAATTGTTTTTGTTCCAAAGTAATCATTAGTTTGTGTAATACCTTTATTTATATTATCCACAAATGTACTATTGCTAATTAAATTAAAATAACTTTGTATATCCATTAATGAAAATCCACCCATGCTGTACCATTATAACCTTTAAACTTGCTTTCTCCTGAAGAAAAAGCTACATCACCTGCTTGAGGTCTACCTATTTCTGTAACAGTTGTTACAACCTCTACCCTTATTGCTGCTTGATTTCTTACTTCATCATCTCTTATTTCTAATTCAGATGTAAGTCTGTTTCCCCAAGAAACAATTTCACCATACATATTATTAACATCTTGTATATTTTTATATATAGTAAACTGTGGATAACTAGCCATTATCTTTTACCATCTGGCTGTAGTGCTAATCTTACAGAACCCCATCTCCAGCCACCATCATTAGTACCTGAAACTTTTACAGATGCCTGTCTTCCTCTTGCTCTAAAATCTACCTTTTTTGTATTAGCATTAATTGTAAAAGGTCCTTTAATTTTAAAATTGTCACTAGGAAATTCTTTTACCTTTACAAATATTTCAATGTCTTGTCCTGAGTCAAATTTATAGTCAGGTATAATTCTATTTAAAAACATTAAGTCATCACCTTCTCCTACGTCAAAAGAAGAAGACTCAAGAAAAGAACTTAATGCAGTACCATCTCCTGTATATACATCTTCAGGCTCATTATCCCATAAGAATGTGTCTCCAGTTGCAGAAACTTTTCCTGTAGTAATTGTATTTTCATAAACAGTTCTGTCCTTAAATGTTGTATAAAAACTATCTCCAAATACCCATGTTTTTTCTTCAGTATTATATATTATATATGCATTAGGTTCAGTAGAACCTGACTTTGGATACAACCATATTATTTCTTTAAACTCAGAATTAATACCTGCATAAACTTTATCTTTATTTGTATTGTTAAAGTTTTCAAATAAATGCCTTCTTACTGTACATGGTAAGTTCTGCACTCTACCATCATAAGCATAAAAATTATTATCTCCCATCCAATAAGAAACACCATCATAATCTATTGCTGCATGTGGTGCAATTAATCCACAGTTAGTTCCTAATTGATTAAACGAAAATACAAACCTACCACCTATAAATGACATACTATATAAAGCATTGTCAGTCCATATTAGTATGGCACTTCTTGTTCTTACTGCACCAATAATTTCTGTACCATCTGCAAGAGCAGTTTCACCTGAAGTTGTATTAATTGCAGGAGTCCAATTAGTAAAATCTTCTTGGTCAGACCATCTCACTAGCATACTATTAAAATCACCTGTACCAAACTCATTTGTTGCAAAACATATTGCATGTCTATCATTAGGTGAAACTAATATAAAGTTAGACTGTGTAGGTGCAGATGTTGCAGTTACATGTGGTGCATTAGTTGCACTTGTAACAGGCTTCATTCTTTCAGGACTAATTGACACATCTGCATCATAGTAATAAATATTACCACCTCTTCTTAACCCTAAAACATCTTCACCCCAGTTATCAAAACTCCATTGAGAACCTTGGAATGTAATACCTGAAGCAGTTGCTGCATCATTCCAAGCTCTTACTCCTGTAGTAGATGTGCCTGCATTGTATATATCTGCACCATAACCTAAACCTTGTATACTATCTGCTAATTCATTTTTAAGTAAGTAAGCTACTGACACTGCAGTACCACCACCTGTTGCAGTTCCTGTTGCAGTTGTATTAGCATTAAAAATAAACTTATTAATATTAGTTACACTTGTAACAGTATAAGGTGCAAGTGTTACAAGGGTTATACCACCCACTGCATCTGAACCTTCAATAATAAAACTATCACCTGCACTTCTACCATGATTTGTAATACTTGTTACAACTTCAATAGAACCATTAGTTGTAGTAAAAATATTTGAAGCAGAAACTACACTTACAATAGGAGTTACATCATATAAAACTGCATCTTTTTCTACTATAACTTCTTTATTTGTTCCTACAATAATATGTTTTCTTGTATCATTATCAGACCATGTAAGTATGTCTCTTGCAATACCTTCTATATTGTTAGTATTATGTTTAGCATAACCTCTAATATTTTCAGGCTTACCTTCTCTAAACCTAATTCTATTACCTTCAAACCATTTACCTTCCTCTGCATATTGTGTAGATTCCTTATGAAACCCAGGAAGAAAATTTAATTTAGTTAGTTTTGAATCTGTTGAAGCCATATTTAAAATGCTCTTGCTGATAAAGTTCCTGTATAATTGTTTGTATTTAAAGAGCCTGTACCATTATTTACATTAATTAAAGCATAAGGTTGTCCACTACCATTAGCTCCTGATATAGTTCCTGTTACGTTAAAAGAACCATCTGTAGAATTACTTATAGTTTGTGTATTTGTTCCACCTGAAGTAACTGTTATATTATTAAAAGGGTCATTACCTGTTAAAACAACTGATATTGCAAGAGTATTTGTAAAAATAAATCTTCTATCATTACCTGTTCTTTCATATCTCCACCATAATCTTCTTGTACCTGAATAATTTAATCTATGATTAGTAGTACCTGAGTATCTATTATGTCCATTCATTACTCCACCAACAAGACTATTATATATTCCTATACTTCCTTGATAATTAGAATACTCATCCATTCGTAATTGACTTACTGTATTAGGTTGTATTGTTGCTACATACAATTTATATCCACCACTAGCTGGAGATACATTAGTAGAAGTACTAGTGTCTCCAACAAATACCAAAGCTTGTGTTCCATCTGTAACATTCATATTATACTGCGTACTAGAACCACTTCCAAATATAGTAGATGCATTTGGTGTACTTGCTCCTAGTGTTGTTGTACCAAGAGAATCTATTGTTGTTCCATTATAAGAAAAATTTCCACCACTATTATCTATATATTTTTCTACAGTTGTATCTGTGTCAATATTAGATACAACGACAGTAGAATTATTAGCTTCACTTATTGTAGTTGTACCAAGATTACTTGTACTATCTACAGAACTAGAAAATGTTTTAAGAGTAGACTGTATATTACCACTACCTTTTAATTCTAAAATAGTATTTGAATTTGTAGTAAGTGGTGAGCCTGTAGAATTAGTAATAGTAAAACCATTAGTATCAAGTATAATTTTTTTATGAGCAGAGTCATTATTTAAAGTTAAATTACCTGTAATATTATTAGTTAATTTAAAAAATTGTATAGGTAACTTACTTTTAGCAACTCCTGCTTTATTATTTAAATTTCCTGCTGAATTTACTTCGGTAAAACCTATATTTGATATTAAAGGTATTGACATATATAACCTATTCTTTAACTGTTTCTACAAAAGAAAATGCAGTACCATTATATATTGCCATAGCTAATTCTGTAGAACTTCCTAAACTTATTCCTTGAGAACTTCCTGGATAAGCTAAGGTCATACCTGCACTACCTGCAATTTTATCAATAATAATGTACTGACCTATAGATAAGTTACCTACTGCTAATGTAATTGTAACTGCACCTCCAGTTGTATTTACTCTTTGATATATAGATTTACCTGCACTTGGTGTTACTGTATTAGTAGAATTTAAAGTTGAAGTAACAAGAAAAGGATTATATATTTTTGAATCATTATCTTCAGACTTTATAGTATTAATAGTTGTTCCATCTGTACCAACCATCATACTCAAACCCTGACCTGTAGCAGTTACTGCAGTTCCTGCTCCTGCTTTTAATAGTACATTATAATCACCTGTTGTACCATTGTGTATAAAGTATGTTTTTTCTTGTGCAGGAAAAGAAATTGTTACATCTGCAGTTAATGTACCTTCTATTCTAAAACCTGCTTTTCTTGACTGGTCAGTTGTTCCATCTTCACTTGTTAATGAAACTGCAACACTAGAAACAGAAACTGCATGATAACCTGCAACTGCTTCATCTACTAAGTCTATAACATTTTGATTAAGTATCAAACCCCAAGAGTTAGGATTTTCTCCATCTGCTTGTTTTTCTAACCTAATTCTACTTGTATATGTAGATGCCATTATCTTTTCTCCATTAGTATTTTGTCTAGCTTATCTTCTAGTCTTCTTATTGCATCCATCAACTCATGCATGTCATCCTTCACATCATCTTTACGTGCATACTCTTCTCGTGTCTTGTTAAGGAGTATCTGTATGCGTTTTACCTCTTGGAACATCTTGTTAAATGCCCAACCGAATGGTACAACGACCA
>CAACVD010000214.1_pt1 | contig 27451 bp, 29 predicted proteins | sample 2381771 | NCBI WGS metagenome assembly CAACVD01 (sample SAMEA5211965, study PRJEB30684) | marine metagenome | biome: Marine; feature: Epipelagic; material: Water | collected 2015-10-15 | depth 15 m
GGTAGAAAATAATGGCAAAGTACGCAACAGGTAAATACGCAAAAGCAATATCAGATAGATCTGGTATGGAGTTTCCATACAAAGAAATGGTTAGAGAATGGAACGGTGCTTTTGTTCATGTATCTGAGTTTGAACCAAAGCAACCACAATTAGAACCAAAACCTATGAATGGTGATTCTATATCTTTGAGACATGTAAGACCAGGAAGAATAGAACCAGCTGTTGCTGCTATGTTAGGTAATAATCCTTTTTCTATAACTGCGTCTTCACAAACTATTACAGTAACAGAACCTAATCACGGAAGAACTTCAGGAGATACAGTGAGATTTAGAAATGTTCAAGGTAGCCCTGGAGGTGTAGCTTTTTCAACGTATGAAAATTCTTCAGGTTTTAGTATAACAGTGACTACAACAGATAAATATACATTTACACTAGGTGCAACTCCTAGTATAACAGAAGAAGGAGGAGGACCAACTGTGTCTGCAGGACCAGTTACAATAACACCATGATAAAAAAATTAAAAAATTTTATTTGTAAAATATTTGGTATTAAACAATGTGCTTGTCCAGAACAGGATGAACATCTTGAGTTGTACGAAGAAGTTACAAATCGTAAACAAGATAAGATAAATAAAAAACATAAAAAAGGATCTGAATAATGGCTGGATTAAGTGCATCAGGATTAAAAACACAAATAAGAAGTTATACAGAGGTAGACTCTAATGTATTAACAGATTCTGTTTTAGAAAATATTATTTTAAATGCACAGTATAGAATATTTAGAGATGTTCCAATTGATGCTGACAGAAAACAACAAACAGGTAATTTAGTTGCAGGACAAGAAACAATTAATGCTCCAGCAGGTGCAGTTTTCATAAGAGGCATACAAGTATATGATTCAACATCAGCTACGACTGGAGCTAATACTTGGTTAGAAAAAAAAGATGTTACATATCTTCAAGAATATATTTCATCGACAGAATCAGCTAAAAGAGGACAACCAAAATACTATGCTATGTTTGGCGGTGCCACAGGAGAATCTGATACCACATCTGGTAGAATGATGTTTGCTCCTGTCCCTGATACAACTTATAAATTTAGAGTGCATTTTAATGCAGCCCCTGCATTGTTAGAAAATAATGACACTAATTATATTAGTCTTAATTTTCCAAATGGGCTATTATATTGCTGTTTATCAGAGGCATACGGCTTTTTAAAAGGTCCAATAGATATGTTGACATTATATGAAAATAAATATAAACAAGAGGTACAGAAGTTTGCTAACGAGCAAGTCGGTAGAAGACGAAGAGATGACTACACAGATGGCACTGTTCGAATACCGGTAAACTCAGTAAACCCGTAGGAGATTAATTATGGCAATAACATCGGCAATTTGTAATAGTTTCAAAACTGAAATATTAACAGGGACGCATAATTTTACTGCATCATCTGGAGACACTTTTAATTTAGCTTTGTACACAAGTTCTGCAACGTTAAATAAATCTACAACTGCGTACACAACTTCTAACGAAGTTTCTGGATCTGGTTATACTGCAAAAGGAAACGCGCTTACGAGTGTAACTCCAGTTTTATCAACAGACACAGCAGTTTGTGATTTTGCTGACACAAGCTTTACATCTGCTTCTTTTACAGCAAGAGGATGTTTAATTTTTAACGATTCAGCATCAGGTGATCCAGCAGTTTGTGCAATCGACTTTGGTTCAGACAAAACTGTAACAAGCGGAACTTTTACAATTCAATTTCCAGCAGCAGACGCATCAAACGCAATCATCAGAATAGCGTAAAGGAGCCAACCTTATGGCTTCTACCTGGGGTAATAACACTTGGGGTGCTAATACATGGCAGTCAGACACTGTTTCAATAAGTGTAACTGGCTTTTCCGTAACATCTTCACCAGGTCAAGCAGACGGTTTTAACCAAGCTGGATGGGGTAGACAAGCTTGGAATAACTCTGGATGGGGCGTTGCATTTTCTCAAGAACTTGGTGGACTTTCTGCATCAACATCTTTTGGAACAATAACACCAGGAGAACTATTAGAAGTTTCTTTAACTGGTCAATCATCAACTTCATCATTAGGCGATGCAACAGCTACACCTAACACCCCAGTAACTCTTTCTGGACAATCACTAACATCATCACTTGGTTCAGTAGAATCTTTTAATGCTGAAGGTTGGGGTAGAGATACTTGGGGATTTGAAAACTGGGGTGAAAGTGCACTTTCTGTTTCACTAACAGGTTTATCAGTAACAGTTTCTCTTGGTACAGACATAGAAGCATACAACGAAGTAGGTTGGGGCCGTGATGGTTGGGGTGAAGAACTATATGGTCAAGCAAATGATTTCGCAATAATTTTATCAGGCCAATCATCCACATCTTCTGTAGGTGCATTATCTCCTGCAGATGTAATGGGAGTTACAGGAGTCGCTGCAACACCTAGTGTTGGATCACCTACAGTAATTGGTAATGTTACAGTTCTTCCAACTGGTCAATCTGCAACTGTTTCATCGGGAGCAATAGATCCTGAAGGAATTATACAAGGTGTTACAGGTCGAGCTGCTACATCTTCTGTTGGCTCTGTATCTCCTGCAGATGTAATGGGAGTTTCTGGATTATCTTCTGCAATAAGTTTAGGTGAAATATTTGTAAATTCAAATCCTATAGTTATACCTTCAGGTCAATCAATAACATCATCACAAGGAACATTAGCTCCTGCTGATGTAATGGGAATCACAGGACAATCTGCTACTTCTAGTGTTGGTACAGGACTTACAGTTTCATCAGCCACAACTCCAGATATAACTGGATTATCAATGACGTCAAATTTGGCTACATTTGGAACTGCTAAAGGATTCGGAATTCAAGCATATTCAGCCGTTGACACTGGTTCAAATTCATCGTATACAGATGTTGCAACTGGCTCAAATACAAGTTATAGTGACGCTGCATAGGAGATAAAATATGGCATCAACATACACACCTTTAGGTATAGAAATTCAAGCTACCGGTGAAAATGCGGGAACTTGGGGGACAAAAACAAATACTAATTTAGAAATTTTAGAACAAATATCTGGTGGATTTATACAAAAATCTATTGCAGGTAGTGCACAGACAACTGCTTTAGCAGTTACAGATGGTGGAACAGGTGCAGAGCTTGCACACAGAATGATTGAGTTTACAGGTACAATTACAGGTAATCAAATCGTTACAATTCCAAATGACGTTCAAAACCTTTACTTCTTAAAAAATTCAACTTCAGGTGCTTACACTGTACAATTTAAATATGCTACAGGATCTGGAGATAGTTTTACTTTTTCAGCTACAGATAAAGGAACAAAAATAGTTTTTGCTTCTGGTAATCCAGATACTACAAATCCTAAAATTTTAGAAATCTCAACAGGTTCAGATGTTGTTGATGATACAACACCACAACTAGGTGGAAATCTAGATACTAATAGTTTTAATATTTCATTTGATGATGCTCACGGCATTACAGATGAAAACGGAAACGAACAAATTATATTTCAAACAACTTCATCTGCAGTAAACCAAATAGATGTTACGAACGCAGCAACAGGTAATGCACCTAGCATATCTGCAACTGGAGATGATTCTAATATCGATCTTGCTTTAATTCCAAAAGGAACGGGTGAAACTAAAGTTGGTACAGGAGCTGCAGCAGCGACTGTAACTTCTAGCGGTGCATATGATTTAGTTTTAGATACAAACTCTGGATCAAACTCTGGTAACATTACAATTACAGACGGTGCTAATGGTGATATTACAGCTACACCTAATGGAACTGGTAAAGTAGTTGTTGGTGGTAATACAAATCCAGGTACTCTTGTTCTTAATTGTGAAGCCAACTCTCATGGTATTAAACTTCAAAGTCCCGCACACTCAGCTAATCAGAGCTACACACTTAAATTTCCCACTGGAAATGTTACAGCAGATAGATTTTTAAAAGTAGATTCAGTATCAGGATCTGGAACAACAGGTGTTGGACAATTATCATTTGCTGAAGTATCAGGCGGAACCTCTTGGCAAGCGGTAAAAACAGCTAACTTTAACGCAGCAGCGGGAGAAGGTTATTTCGTAAATACAACTGGTGGTGCAATAACAGCAACATTACCAGCATCTCCTAGTATCGGAAATAGTTTCATATTCAAAGATTATGCACAGACATGGAATAGTAATAACTTTTTAATAGATCCTAACGGAAATAAGTTTGAAGGATTAGATGATGTAACACACTATGCAATGCAAAACAGACAAGCAATTGAAATTGTTTATTCAGACAGTACAAAAGGATATGTATTAACTGCATCTGCTAACTCAACAGCAGACGCAAACTCTGGTGGTTTTAACATCTCTGCACCTTACACATCTAATTGGGTTGTTGTAGCTGGTGGCGGTGGTGGTAGAACACCTCTAGTTCCGTACGGTGGCGGAGGCGGAGGCGCAGGTGGGTACAGAGCGGCTTTCGCTAGTGAACCTACTGGTGGTAGTGCTTCAGGAGAATCTGCCATAACTTTAACACCTGGTGCAACTTACACGATTACAGTAGGAGCTGGGGGTAGCAAAAATTCTAACGGTTCGGACAGTTCAATAGCTGGACCAGGAGTCACTACAATCACATCAATTGGTGGTGGTAGAGGTAATTATAATAATAGTAACACAGCTACATCTGCTGGTGGATCTGGCGGTGGAGGAGTTTCTGCTCAAGAAGGTGGCGGAGGACCTGTCATCCCTGGTGGAGCTGGAACTGCTGGTCAAGGAAATGACGGTGGAGCTGGTTCAAGCGGTGGAAGTAACCGATCAGGAGGATCTGGTGGCGGAGCTACTCAGGTTGGAGGAAACGGAGTTCAAAACGGTTCTGCTAATCCTGGAGGAGACGGTCAAGCTACAGCTATAACAGGTTCTTCAGTAACACTAGCTGGTGGTGGCGGAGGCGGTGGCCAAAGCGGACCGGCAGGTGGAGGACCCGGAGGTGCCGGCGGAGGCGGTGGCGGCTCTACAGGAAACAATGAACCTGCGGGCACAGCAAACACTGGTGGCGGTGGCGGTGCTAGTGCAAACAATGCAGGACCTGGAGGAAGCGGTATTGTAATTTTAAGAATACCAACATCAAACTATTCAGGCACAATAACAGGATCACCTACGGTTTCAGTGGTTGGTACTGATACAGTATTACAATTTACAGCTAGCGGTACATACGTAGCATAGGAGATAAAATATGGCACATTTTGCAAAATTAGGAAAAGGAAACATAGTTGAAGAAGTAATTATTGTTCATAATAATGATGCTCCTACAGAAGAAGCTGGTCTTCAATTTATTAAAAAACTGTATCCTAAAGATGATAGTATTTGGAAACAGACTTCATACAATACTTCTGAAAACAAACATTTATTAGGTGGTACACCTTTTAGAGGAAATTTTGCAACTGTTGGTGGAAGATACGATCAAGCGCTAGATGTTTTTCTTCCAATTAAAAGATTCGATAGTTGGCTTTTAAATGAAACTACTTATCAGTGGGAAGCACCGATTGCAAAACCAAGTATAACAACATATGAACATGAGGGAAATCAAGTTCTTTGGGATATAACTTGGAACGAGCGTGTTCACCAAGAAGATGTTACAAAAGTACTAGGTTGGCAGGGGCAAAAAGCAACATTTGCAGGAGACCTTACCCTTTACAATTGGAATGGATCTGCTTGGGTACTAGCCTAATATATCTTTGACTTATAAAACCAATATGATATATCTTTAATTATAAAGATATATGAAACTAAGCAATTATTACTATTATTTTAAAGACGCTCTATCGAAAGATTGGTGTAATAAAGTTATGAATTTAGGTTTAAGTGCTACGAAAGAAAAAGCTAAAGTGTATGATGCTAATCAAAAAAACATACTTGGTAAAAACAGGGATTGTGATGTTTCTTGGTTAGATCAAAAATTTATTTATGATGATTTAAGACCATATATTAATTACGCTAATCATAACGCTGAATGGAATTTTGAATGGCATACATTTGAAAAAACACAGTTTACAATTTATAATAAAGATCATTTTTTTGGTTGGCACACAGATAGTGTTACAGATAGAATAAAACAACATAAAGATGAAACAATTGTAAACAAACAAAGAAAACTATCTTTAACAATTTTACTTAATGATAAAAATGAATACGATGGTGGAGAACTGGAGTTTGATTTTAAAAATAGACCAGAAAATAATATAAGAGTGTGTGATGAAATAAAAACACAAGGGTCTATAGTAATATTTCCCTCTTTTGTTTGGCATAGAATAAAACCTGTAATTAGTGGCACTAGATATAGTCTAGTTGTATGGACTTTAGGAGAACCATGGAAGTAATTGATAATTTTTTAAACGTTACAGATTTTAATAATATAAAAGACAAAGTAATAAATTGGCATTTTTCTTGGTTTTATCAGCAAAACGTTTCTGCTGAAGATGAAGAAAATGAACCAAGATCATTATACTTTACTCATATGTTCTACGACAAAAATACAATAAATAGCGATCATTTTTATGTGTTAGAACCTGTGTTTAAAAAAATTAATTTAAAAGCATTAATAAGAGTTAAAGGTAATTGTTATCCAAGATCAGATGAAATTGTTTATCATAAACCACATACTGATTATAAGTATGAGCACAAAGGTTTAATATTAAGTTTAAATGATTGTAATGGTTATACAGTTATAGGAGATAAAAAAATAGAATCTAAAGCTAACAGAGCTTTATTTTTTGACCCATCAGTTGAACACAACAGCACAAACTGCACAGATGAAAAAGCAAGATTTAATATAAACTTTAATTATTTTTAAATGAATTTAAAAGATTACATACTACAATTAGATAATTGGATTCCTAAAAATATCTTAGAAAAAACTATAATTGAGTTCGATAAACAAGATTGGTTAAGACATAAATGGACTAATGTCAGAACATATGATGCAGAAAGTGATGTACATGGAAAGAAAGAACTTGATATGTTAACTAGTGATAATCTTACTTATAATAAAGAATTGCATGAATATATATGGAAAGCGATAGAAAGATATGTTGTAATTGATAAAATTGGTGGAGAAAGTTTTGGTGGTTGGAAAGGTTTTAGTAAAATTAGGTTTAATAGATATAGTGAAGGTCAGTCTATGGCTAAACACAATGATCACATCCACAGTATATTTGATGGTCAAGTTAAAGGAATACCGTTTTTAAGTATTGTTGGAGTTTTAAATGATGATTATCAAGGCGGTGAGTTTATATTGTTTGATGATCATGAAATAAAATTTAAAGCTGGAGATGTTTTACTTTTTCCATCAATATTTTTATATCCACATTTAGTTAAACCAGTAACAAAAGGAACAAGATACTCTCTAGTATCTTGGGTTTTTTAAATGGAACAGCCAACAATACATAGTCTTTTTCCCATACCAGTTTATAAAACAAAAATAGACAGAGATTTTACAAATCAAGAATTATTATTTGCAAAAGAACAAAAAAATTATTGTATTAAAAATAATGGTAATATTAATACAAAAGACAATTATATATTAAACAGAAAAGAATTTAAAAACATAAAAAGTTTTTTAGAAGGACATTGCAAAAATTATATAGATACTATTATCTGTCCTAAAAATAAAATAGATATTAGAATAACTCAGTCTTGGCTTAATTACACAGAACAAAATGAATTTCATCATATGCACTCACATCCAAATTCATTTGTTTCAGGTGTCTTATATTTTGATTGTGATATTAACAATGACAAAATTAAATTCACAAAATCAGAATACCAACAAATTAGTCCTGAAGTAGAAAACTATAATCTTTGGAACTCTCACATGTGGTGGTTTCATGTTGGCACGGGTGATTTAGTTATGTTTCCCTCAAGCACACTTCATCAAGTAGAAGCAAAAAAAGGAACTAATACTAGAATAAGTTTAGCTTTTAATACTTTTATTTCTGGTCTAATCGGTGAGCCCGAGTGCTTGAATGAATTAAATTTGGGCTAAAAGTCTCGCTTGATGTGAGGGATATACTAGTATATGTTAAGCATTCGACCAATACGGAATATGAGGTTATATGCTACAAAAAATAGGTTTTCAGCCTGGAATAAATAAACAAATATCTGCAACCACAGCCGAAGGCCAGTGGATAGACTGCGATAACGTTAGATTTAGATATGGCACTCCAGAAAAGATAGGTGGATGGAAACAATTAGGAACAGATGCTTTAACAGGAGCTACTAGAGGTCTACACCACTACATCAATAGTGTGGGTAGAAAGTATGCAATCATAGGTACAAACAGAATTTTATACGCATTCTCAGGTGGTCTTTTTCATGACATACACCCCATAAAAACTACAACAACTTTAACAAGTGCTTTTAGCACAACCAATGGTTCGCCTATTGTTACAATCACTTTTCCTTCAGCGCACAATATTGCTGCGGGTGAAATAATTTTATTAGATAGTTTTACTGCTATAACTGGTTCTAATTTTAGCGCATCTGATTTTGATGACAAAAAATTTATGGTGACATCTGTGCCATCTACTACAACCTTAACAATAACAATGCCATCAAACGAATCTGGATCTGGTGCTACAACATCAGGTGGAATTAGAGTTCAACATTATTACCCTGTTGGACCAGCTGTTCAAGCAAGAGGTTTTGGTTGGTCATTAGGAACATGGGGTGGAGAAGAGCCAGGTGCAACAACGACCACTTTAAATGGTGCCATTAATGATTCAACAACAACTATTGTATTAACGGACGCTTCTCAGTTTCCTAGCACAGGAACTAACTTTATTAAAATAGGAACTGAAGAAATGTCTTACACAGGTATTACATCAAACACTTTAACAGGTGTAACTAGAGGTGTTAGAAATACAACAGCTGCATCTCATAGTGATGGAGCCACAGTTACCGACACTTCAGACTTTGTAGCATGGGGTGAAGCTGCATCAGGAGACTTAGTTATTGAACCTGGTATGTGGTCTATAGATAATTTTGGTGACAAAGCTATTTGTTTAATTCACAACGGTTCTGTATTTGAATGGGACTCTTCTTTATCAAATGCAACAACTACAAGAGCAACTGTTATATCTGGTGCACCAACAGCGTCACGTCACATGTTAGTATCTACTCCTGATAGACACTTAGTATTTTTTGGAACAGAAACAACTATTGGAGATACATCAACACAAGATGATATGTTTATTAGGTTCTCGGACCAAGAAGATATTAATACTTATACACCTACAGCAACCAATACAGCTGGTACACAAAGACTGGCCGACGGATCACAGATCAGAGGAGCAATCAGAGGTAGAGATGCAATTTATGTTTGGACTGATACTGCATTGTTCACACAACGTTTTGTTGGTCAACCTTTTACCTTTGCGTTTGCACAAGTTGGAACTAACTGTGGACTTGTTGGAAAAAATGCGTGTGTTGAAGTAGATGGTTCTGCATACTGGATGTCAGAGAATGGTTTTTTTAGATATGCTGGTAAACTAGAATCACTACCATGCTTAGTAGAAGATTTTGTATACGACGATATTAATTTAACATCTGGTAACCAAATGGTATCTGCTGGATTAAACAATCTTTTTGGTGAGGTCATGTGGTTCTATCCAACTTCCTCATCCTCTGTTGTAAACAGAATGGTTGCATATAACTATTTTGACTCTTCACCACAAAGGCCAGTTTGGACAAACGGAACATTATCCAGAACAATGTGGAGAGATTCTGCAGTATTTGGTTTACCACACGCAACAGAATATGATGCGGGAACTGACACATCTTTTGATGTGGTAGGAAACACAGAGGGCACAACAATATACTATGAACACGAAACAGGGACAGATCAAAATAAAAATGGAACTATAACAGCTATCACAGCTAACATAGCTTCTGGAGATTTTGATATTACTCAAAGGATTGCACGAGGTGCAACAACAGGCACAGCTGATATTAGAGGAGATGGTGAGTTTATAATGAAGATAAGAAGATTTATACCAGATTTTATATCTCAAACAGGAAATGCACAAGTTACATTACAATTAAGAAATTTTCCAAATGATGCCCAAGCTAGTTCATCATTAGGACCATTTACAGTTTCAACAGCTACACAAAAAGTAGATACACGCGCAAGAGCTAGAGCTATTGCATTAAAAATAGAAAATACCTCTTCTTCTCAAAACTGGAAGTTAGGAACTTTTAGATTAGATATACAACCGGACGGACGTAGATAATGGCAAAGATAGTACAAGTATTAACAAGACCAAGTAAAGAATATGATTTAGGAACGGCAGAGGCACAAGTAAGAGATCTTGATGCAATTGTAGAAAAATTAAATACAACATTTCAAGAAGAACTAAAACAAGAGGTAGAAGCATTTAACTTCTTTTTACAATAATGGCTAATAGTTTTATAAATAAAAAAGTAGATTTAACTACAACAGATTTAACTACACTATATACAGTGCCTAATTTTAAAACAGCTGTTATTAAATCATTGATAGTATCTGAGGATGCTGGATCAGGAAGCACAATAACTATAACTTTAGTAAATGCTAGTAGTGCTATATTTAATTTATTTAAAGATAAAGCTATAGCATCTAAAGCAACCACAGAACTTTTATCTCAACCTCTTGTAATGGAGGAGAGTGAGATATTAAAAGTACAAGCTGCTGACGCGAACGAGCTGCACGTCATAGCTTCTATATTAGAAATACAGCCGCGAGAGGTAACAACATAATGAAAGATCTACCAATAATAGAACCAAAAGAGATTATAACAACAATAACAAATATGAAGACAGGCGAGGTATACAAAGACGATTCTGAGTGGAAAGCTAAAGGAATTGCAGAATCTGACATAAGAAAAGATGTCAGAGTTATTATGCCTAGCCTTGATTTATTTGGAGAAACAAAATAGAATAGACAAATGGCCATAACAAGAGCACAACAAGCAAAACAGATGTTACAAAACGGGGGTATGTTAGTACAACCAGGATTTGGTGGTACTAGACAAGGATACCGTGGTGATGATGCATATGGCGGTAGTGAAGCTAGTAAAGGAGATGGACCAGAAACTGGAGCAGATTCATTAGGTGATTTAAATAGAGAAACACGTATGGGTGATAAGGGTAAAACCCGATCAGATAAAACTGACAAAGGTGAAGGTTTAAAAGAGCTTCTTACTCCTACAAATATATTTAAAGGTCTTATTAGTTTAAAAACAAAAGTACCAACTTTTGGTATAAATCTTTTTAATACTAAAAAAGGTATTAAAGACCCAAATGTTTACGAACAAGCAAAATTAGATTTTTTTACAGACGACGATGATGACACTGTTGAACCAGGAGGAGAGGGAGAATACATACCCCCTACATTTGCACAAACACAAATCGCTCCAGGAACAGTCGCACCAGTAATGCCTATGCAAAGACCTATGGATTTAAATAGAATAGCATATAGATTTTTTGCTGACGGTGGTTTTTTAGAAGATACTGATGAAGAAAGACAAGCTTATGGTTTAGGTAGTTTTGTAAGAAAAATTACACGTCCAATAAAAAAAGTTGCAAAGAAAACAGTTTCAACAGTTAAAAAAGTTGCAAAGAGCCCAGTTGGTAGACTAGCTATAGCAGTTGCAGCACCATACGCACTTGGTCCTGCTTTTGGTACTGGTGTTATGGGAAGTTTATCCGCTGCACAAAAAGCAGCATTAATATCTGGTGCAACAACAGGTATCACGCAACTTGCATCAGACGAAGATTTAGATTTTAAAGATATTGCATTATCAGCAGCTTTATCTGGAGCAACTGCCAAAGCATTTCCTCCAGGAGGAGCACCAAAAGCAGATCCAACAGGTATTGCTGGTAGAGCAAGAGTTGCAAGTGATATAAGCGCAGGAGCTATACCTGATAGAGCTATGGGTCAAATAAGACCTCGTTTCTTTGATGCTGACGATGTAGTCCTAGCTACTCAAAAACCTAATTTAATATCATCTCAAATACAAAAAGGTATAATTCCTGATAGAGGTATGGGTCAAATATTTGAAAGAGCAGTGCCTAAAGACACAAGTATTTTTCAAAAAGGTAAAAATATATTTAAAGCTGCTAAAGACAGTAAAGCGTTAGATTTTATAAAAGAAAACCCGCTTTTAACAATATTAGGAACATCAGCACTAGCAGGAATAACAGCTAAAAAACAACAAGAACCAGAGGAGTTTAGAGATGAAGACAGAGGTCCATCATTAGATATAGAAGGAATTACAGCAAGACCTTTTGATACTTTAAGATCTAGGTTTGCAGGTAGTGAATTCGATTTCTACGCTGCTGACGGTGGTAGAATAGGTTATCAAAAAGGCTCTAAAGAACCAGTAGCTAAAAAGGTAATGCCTTTATTAGATATGGGTGGTATGGAAAAAGACTACAGAGAAGACGGTGGTTTTGTGCCTATTGGACGTATGGAAAAAGCAGATGATGTACCAGCTAGATTATCCAAGAATGAGTTTGTATTTACAGCTGATGCGGTTAGAAATGCAGGTGATGGAAATGTAGACAAAGGCGCAGAAGTTATGTATAACATGATGAAGAACCTAGAAGCCGGGGGTGACGTATCTGAAGAATCGCAAGGCTTAGAAGGCGCACGTAAAATGTTTCAAACATCACAAAGATTAGAGGAAGTATTATAATGGCTGTAACTGAACAAAGAACATTACCCGCAAAATTTATTGAAGATTTAGGTCTAGACCTAGCAAAACAAATTACAGCTCAAACAGCTGTTCCAGTTGTATCAACTGGCATTGCAGGTATTACACAACAACCTGGTGAAACTGCAGCAGGTTTTAAAGCAAGACAAGATGCAGCTAAAGCATTTACAACAAGACAAGAAAGTTTAGCTGGACTTGCACCACAAATCGCAGCACAAGACGCATTAACAACACAAGCACAACAACTAGCACAAACTGGTATAGGATCTTTTCAACCATTCGTAACCGCAGCACAACAACAAGTTGGTGCAGCAGGAACTACAATAGGTGGTATACCAACAGGGGCAGCAACAACACAACAGATTCAAGACTTTATGTCCCCTTATCAATCACAAGTGATTGATGCAACACTTTCAGAATTTGATCGTAATCAAGCTATTAGAGAACAGCAAATAAAAGATCAACAAACAGCTTTGGGAGTGCTCGGCAGTGGCCGAGCGGGAGTGCAACTCGCCGAGTTTGGCACAGGGGCAGCGAGAGAAAGAGCTTTATTACAAGCAGGACTCTTGCAACAAGGATTCGGACAAGCAATGCAAGCTAGACAGCAAGACATTGCAAACAGATTTGGATTAGCACAAGCACAATCAGGATTAGGACAACAACAAGCAGGTTTAGCATCTCTCGTGCCTGGATTACAACAAGGAGATATTTCTACTTTAGGTCGACTGGGCGCAGCAAACCAGGCACAAGCACAGGCTCAACTCGATGCACAAAGAGAAGCAGCAAGACAAGCAGCATTCCAACCACAAGAACAGTTAGATAGATTTGCTGGACAAGTAACTGGATTAATGGGTGGATACCCTGCACAGTTTCAACAAACTATAAGACCTAACCCTACACCATTACAAACAGCTCTTGGTGTTGGAACAACACTTGCTGGTATTTATGGAGCGGTAAACCCAAGACCTCTTTTTGGTGGATAGTAATGAATAGAATTTTAAAAAGACCAATGTTTAGAATAGGTGGTTCTGCAGGAACTGGCATTACGACAGGACTAGATACACCGAGACAAAACTATTTTGATGCAGGTCGTGTGTTACCAACTCAAGAAGAGTTTACAAAAGCAAAAGAAATGTTTCCACAATTTCAAAGACCACAAGGTGAGGGTCTTTCAAGATTTTTAACTACATTTGGTTTAGATTTATTATCAAGACCACCAGAAGGTGGTTTCTTCTCTACAGTTGCATCTGCAGCTAAAGCACCAACAGAACAACTTTTCAAAGATATAGACACTGAAAGAGCTACAAAGTTTGCAACAGATGCAGATTTATTTAAAACTTTAATAGAAGCTAAAGCTGAGGCTTCTGGTGGAACTAGTGGTAAGACATATGCTAAACTTGAAATAGCAAATGATATTGAAAGAACAATGGGTAAAATAACTGAGCTTAACAAAAGAATTGCAGCAGGTGAGACAGGTCTTAAAGATGAATTAGATAAAGCTCAAGCTAGATTAAATTATTTATCTAAAGAAAATGCTGTTGGTAAATCGTTAATGCAACAAACTGATTTTGCTGCTGATGTTTTAAAAGGTATTATTAATTCATTAAAAGATGAACAAATACCTGATCCTAATAACCCAGAATTAATGATAGATAAATATCCAGATGGTAAAAGTGATCCTGATCTGTTAAAAGAAGCATTTAGAAGATATGCAGAATTTTTTCAAACAGTTCCTAAAATAGAGGAGGCAAAAGCTGATGGTGGTCGTATTGGATTACAAATGGGTGGTGAATCAATGCCCGCGGATCAAGGAACAACAGAAGAACCTAAAATAGATTTTGCAACTTTAAGAGCTAGATTACCAAAAGAGATAGGTGATGATATCGTAAAACTTATTGCATTAAGTCCAGAAGCATTAGAAGACTTTGCAACAATAGCAACACAACAAGACGTAGATTTATTTAATCAAAAGTATAGTGTCAATCTAGTTTTACCACAGGAGTAATAACATGGCTAGAGATGAAACTGCTATAGAAAGGCAACGAAAGAGACCTTATAAGAAACCTGAGACTGAACCTGGAAATATAAGAAATCTTGACGAGTTTCAACAAACATTTTTATCTGCATTAGAAAGTATTGGAGAACCTAAAAAACCTGTAAAATATATTAGACCTGTAATAGAGTCTTTCAAAGGCAAAGACGCTAAAGATACTAGTTTATTAAGACTTGGTTTATTTTTAACTCCAAAACTAAGAACAGCTGCCTCGTTAACAGAAGGCGAAGACATAATTAAAAAACTAGAAAGAATAGAGGGAGAAAAAGATTATATATCTGGTTATGATGAAATTAGAAAAGGTGTGGATACAGGGTTATTTGACACTTATACAGCTCTTAAGAGCGCTTTATTTACAGGATTAGATTACACCTTCAATACTAGTTTTTTAGAATCATTTGATGAAATGATGAAAGATCCTAAAAAACAACCAGATAGACCAGAAACTTGGAGAGGTGACCTTGTTGCTTTAATGACACAATTTGGAATACCAGGAGGTATTATTCAAAAATCTTTAAATAGAACTAAAACTTTTCGACAAGTTAAAAACGTTGTTGAAAAAATGGGTAAGACTGCAAGGCAAAGAAAAATTAGTAAGATTGCATCAAGATCTATAGAAGGTATGACAGTTGTTGGTGCAACAGATTTTTTAGTATCTGAACCTGGAAGACAATCTTTATTTTTTGAACCAGAGGCAACGGAGGGTTTAACAGGAAGAAAAAGAGCTGCAGCAGAATTTAGAAACAAAATTAAATATGGTGCAGAAGGGACATTAATAGGAGCTGGTTTTCCAATTGTAGGAAAAGGATTACAACAAGGTTATAAATATGGTCTTGCACCTTTTGTAAGAACGTCTGCATCACTAGGCGCTAAAGGTATAAACAATGCTGTATTTAGACCCATTACGTATCTTGGATCAAGAGAAGCTGTTAAACCAGTTGTAACAAAAACTGCTAAAGGAATAAGAAATGCCACAGATTTTGTGTTAACAAAGGCAGTAGCTCCTACGATTGTATCTGCTTTTTCTGGTAAAATTGTAAAACAATTACCAAAGTTTGAAGACTGGAGATTATATTCTGTAACAAATCCTAATAGAGAACTTAGAGTAATTAAAAAACTAGATAACATATTATCTTACTTTAGGTCTTTTGGTAAAGCACCAAAAGATATTGAAGGTGTATCCGAAAATGTGATGTTATATATAAAAGGTAGAGCAAGAAAATTAGATAGAACTATGGAAGGTTTAGAGAAAAAAGCATACAATTTAGCAAAAGGTTTTGAAAATCAACACAATAGTTTAACAAGTTCTCCTGCTTTACAAAAACATTATCTTGACCAAGTAGAACAATTTTTAAGAGATCAAATTAAAAGAAATGATTTACCAAAAGAATTACAACCATTGGCTGCAGATTTAAAAAAAGAAATTGCAAATGTAATGAGAGAGTTTCAAAAATCTTTACCTAAAGATAAAAATGCAGATAAACTTACAAAACAATTAGCTAATATAGAAGCTAGTAGAATTAATAGTTATTTAATTAAATCTTTTTCAACGTTTTCAAATCCTAATTATGCACCAGATCAAAAAATTTATAATAATGCTGTTGATTGGGTATCAACAAATATTATTAAAAAAAATAAAGATTTAAGACTAATTTCTGTAAAAGATTTTCCAAAATTAAATAAAGAAAGAGCTTATAACGAATCTGCAAAAATGATGGTAGAATCGATATTAAGATTAGGTAGAGCTGAAGGTAAAAATCCACTATCACAATTAAAAGAAATAGCAAAATTATTAAGGTTTAAAGATTACAATATGTTAAAAACAGGAGAGGAATTACCTACTGTTGTTAAAAATTTATTAGGACCTGAAAAAAATTTAAAAGCAGTTGTGGGAACAACCACAGCAGAAATGGTTTCTGCAATGGCAAACAAGAGAGCTGCAGATTACATAGCTCAATCAGGTTTAAAAAATAAATGGCTGTTCAACAGTCGTGAGGAAGCAATTAATGCTGGTATTTTAAATGCTCAAAAGATAGAAAAATTACCTAGACTTGGTAGACATATGAAGTCTGATTTAATGGAGTTGTACGCAGATCCAGAGTACGTACAAATGTTTCAAGGTGTAGGTGGTCTATTAGATGACTTAATCAACATACCAATATACAGAGAAATTATGCAAGGTAAGGTTGGTGTGCAAATTGGTAAAACTTTGTACTCTCCACAAACACAAGTAAGAAACGTAACATCAGCTGCTTTCTTTGCACTTATGAACGGACACATTGGTGGCAACGCAAGTGTTACAAATGCAATTAAAATAGTATTAGATGATATATTTAAAGCAGGTCAGAAAAATATAGATGAAGTAGCATTTAATAATTATGTAGAAAGACTAGTTCGTTTAGGAGTGTGGGATGAAAACGTTGTAGCTGCTGAATTAAAAGCAATTATGGATCAGGTAAAAAATCAATCAATTAGAACATCTGATCAACTTTTTAGCAAATTAATTAAAATGACTCCTACTGATAAAGTTGCAAGAGTATATGCAGGAGGAGACAACTTGTGGAAATTTTATGGTTTTGAATTTGAAAGATCAATATTAAGTCAGGGGCTAAGAAACTTAGATGATATTAGATTATATTTTAAAGAAATGGGAAGATCTTTTGATGACATAAACCCTATAACAGGCAATGTAAAAACTTTTGATGATGCATTAGATGAGGTAGCTGCATACTCTATTAGAAACACCTATCCAACTTATTCTAAAGTGCCACCTGCAATACAAAATTTAAGAAAATTACCACTAGGTGCCTTTGTATCTTTTCCAGCAGAGATATTAAGAACAGGAGCAAACATTATGAACTTTGCTTTAAAACAAGCATCTAGTTCAAACGCCGCCGTAAGACAGATGGGACTTAGAAGATTATTAGGTGGTTTTATGACTTTATATGCTGGAGGAACGGGTCTTGTACAAACAGCACAGTTTTTAACTAATAGCACTAGTGCACAATGGGATGCTTACAAAATGTCTGCTGCTGCACCTTGGGATAAAAACTCTAGTTTATTGCCTATTAAAGGATGGGAAAATGGTGAGTCTGCAGCTATAAATTATTCATACTTTTCACCATACGATAGTTTGTATGCACCATTTGCTTCTGCACTTGCAAAAGCAAAAGCACAAAAATTAAACCCACAAGAAACCGAAGATTATGTTTTAGAATTAATGTTTGCATCTGATGGACCTGTTATGACTTTGTTAAGTCCATTTATTACAGAACCAATTGGGTACGATAGAGTTTTAGATGTTACAACTAGAAAAGGAAGAAAGTCACAAGGTGGTACAGTTTATTCTGCATCTGATAGTTTAGGAGATAAAATGGCAAAATCTTTTGCATACGTATTGGATGGAGTTAAGCCAGGTGTTTTTGTAAACGTTGATAAAGTTGCAGGAGCTGTATCAAAAGATCTTACAGCTGGTGGTAAACCTTTAAATTTAAAAGATGAATTACTTGCATTGTTTGCTGGTACTAGAATTATTAGAATTGATGTTAAAAAAGATTTAAGGTTTTTTACATCAGACATGAATAGAAAATTAAGAGCAACAGATGAAAACGAAACTTTTTATAATGTAAATAATTATCAAGAAAATACACCATCTGATATGGTTAGAACATTTACAAAAATGCAAGACGAGGCGTTTAGAATACAGAAAGATATGTTTATTAGAATACAAAATTTAAAACTATTAGATGTAGATGAAGATACCATTGAAGAAATCATGATTAAATCTGGTACAAGTAAAAAAATAGTTAAAAATTTAATTAATGGTGAATTTACTCCGGTCAACTACTCTAAAAAAAGATTTGAAACAAAGATAAATACTTTAGAAACAGAGATAGAAGAGTTTACAAACAATAAATTTAAATACAGATTAAATGAAGATTTTGTTTTTCCAGAGAGTGAATTAGATGACATCATTGATGAGTACGAAGACAAAGAATTTTTTACAAAAGGTAACGAATATAATCCAGAGGAGTTTAGTTATGAAACAGATAAAAAAGGTAATATATTATTAGATGAAAATGGTGACCCCGTAAGAGACGAAGGTTTTGTTAAAAAAGTTTTAAGAAAAACAACAAGAACTATTAAAAATTTAGTTGATGAACCAGAGGCAAAAATACAAACACCACCGTTACCTGCAACACCTAGTCCAAATATAGTAGCAAATGTGCCACAAAAAAGCCCAATTACCAACTTGACACAAACAGAGGATGCAGTACTATCTGATACTTTAGATAGGGCAATTGCGAAAAGAACATAATGAAAAAATCAGCATTACAAAAAATAGAAGCGCACGAGAAACTTTGCAGAATTATGCAAAAACAAACCTTTGAACAAATCAAAGAAATAAAAGAACGTGTGTCAAGGATGGAGAAGATGATCATGGGTGGAGGCGGAGCCATAATACTGGCCTTACTCATGAACGCCATATAATAATGAAACTATCACGAAACTTTAGCTTATCAGAGCTTATTAAATCAGACACAGCTATCAGGCTGGGCATAGACAATAATCCTAATGCAGATCAAATAGAAAAATTAAAATTACTTTGTGAAAATATTTTACAACCGGTACGTGACCACTTCGGCAGAGTAACGGTGACTAGCTGCTTTCGTAGTCCTGAGTTATGTGTAAAAATTGGCAGCAGTTTAAATTCGCAACATACCCGTGCGGAGGCGGCGGACTTCGAATGCTTGGGCACAAGCAACGCTGAAGTCTTTGATTGGATCAAGGCAAACCTTCCGTATGATCAAATGATATTAGAATTTTACACTCCCGGTGAACCAAACTCGGGGTGGATCCACTGCAGCTATGTATCTGATAAACCAAGAAAACAATTATTAAGAGCTTTTAGAGAAGACGGTAAAACTAAATACAAACCTGTTATTGGTAACGCTGTAGACTTAGATTAAATCCAAGCTCGTAACTCTTCACCCAATACTTCAGATGCAATATTAATTTTTTTACGAAGTGATTTTTGTATTTTTTCATCTACAGTTTTTTCTGCAATAATATCTATATAAGTTACGTTTTTCTTTTGTCCAATACGATGCGCTCTGTCCTCTGACTGTAAACGCTTCTCTAGGTCATATCCGTTAGAATAGTAAATTACGGTATTTGCAGCCGTTAAAGTTATCCCATAGCCGCCCGTAGACGGCGTTCCTACCATGAATCGGCACTTAGGGTCGGACTGAAATCTACGTATATTATCTTGTCTTTCATCTTGTGGCGTTAACCCATAATAGTCAACCACTGACCCCGGACCATGGACCTTTTCTATTTCACTAACCATATTCTGTATATCTTTTTGCCAGTGTCCCCATATGATTGCTTTGCCTTCTATTTCATCTAGCACATCCATTAGCTCCGTAATTCTATTATTTTTTATTTCTTGTGTGGTGCCATCATCTGCAACGAAGTGGCCACAAGTTATTTGTTGTAACCTCATCAGCTGTGTAATTACAGTCATAGTAGAAGTAACTTTGCCATTTAACGTAGCAAGAGCGTGCTCTTTCATTTGTTTGTAAATCTTCTCTTGTTCCTTACTTAAAGTAATATAACGCTTAGTCCAGTTCTTTGGAGGTAAGTCTAAACAATCTTCTTTTAAAACTCTGTAAGAAAAACCTTTTAGTTTTTCAGACAACTCACCCATATTTTGAAAAGCATGAACAACTTGTATTGATCTACCTCTAACATGCATAGTTTTCATTACAGCATATCTATTTCTAAAAGCATAGTATGATGCAAAATCTAATAAGTATGGATCTAAAAATTCACACTGTGTATACAAATCTAATGGATTCTTTGTAACCGGTGATCCTGTCATTATTCTTCTATACTTAGAATACTTACCAAGACCTATAATATTTTTTGTACGTTTAGCTGTTGGTGTTTTGATAGTTGTAGATTCATCTATTGCCATCAATACTTTGTGTGAGATTAAAAATTTGGTTGCAAACTTTACACCTTTTTCTGTAGACAATGCTTCCACATTCATAATTAAAATATGTAAGTCTGTGCCTGTTTCAAACAAAGTTTCTAACTTTTCTTGTTGTGTTTTATTAATATTAGATTGCCACAATACCGACACATTCTGTATGTGCTCTGGTAAGTGCGTGGGTATCTCTTGCTCATACCAGGTTTTTATTACACCTTTAGGAGCTATGATTAACGCACCATTTATTTTGCCTTTGTCGTAAAGCATGGACATATTATCTATCAACACTTTTGTTTTACCAGTACCCATCTCCATAAAGTATGCGTAGGTTTCTTTGTTCCACGACTTTTCTAAAGCAGTCAACTGATGCTTGTATGGCTTTGTTCTAAATTTATAATTCATCTTTCTATTGACATTTATATAAAGCATGTTATATGATTTGTCAATGTCAGAAAGTAGAGTTTTTGTAATACAAGAGATAGCTGGTACTAAAGCAGGTAACCCTAAAATAAATATTATGGGGGCGTCTCGTTATTCTTCATCAAGTAAGTTTATTTTTTTATTACCAGAATTTTCTCAGATTATTTTTTCACCTGGTCCACTCGTGTATAAGTTGAGACAAGGATTAAAAAGTTATACATCTGAAGATTATTTACTACTTACAGGTGATCCTGCTATCATAGGTGTTGCGTGTTCTATTGTTTCTGATATTACTAATGGAAAATATAAATTGTTAAAGTGGGATAAACAAGAAAGAAAATATTATCCTATTGAAATAAACTTATACGAGAAAGGAGAAGTGAATGACAATTAATTTTGAAAAAGACCAACAAGATGCAATGAAAAAGACTGACAATATTCAGTCTCTTGCAGATCAAGTTCAAAGACTGGAGGCGATGCATCAGGAGTTTGAAATTTTAGAGGGTGCAGTAAAAGAAAAGAAAAAACAAATTGCACACATATCAGGAGAAGTTATACCTACAATGATGAGTGAGATGGGTTTAGCAGAATTAAAACTTCATGATGGGTCACATCTTAAAGTTTCAACGTCATATCGAGCTACCATAACGGAAGCAAATAAAGAAATGGCGTTTAACTGGCTTCGTGAAAATGGCTTAGGCGATATAATCAAAAACGAGATATCCGTATCGTTTGGTCGTAACGAAGATAACAAGGCGGCTGATTATGCCGAACTTGCAAAGAGCAATGGGTTTCAACCGACACAAAAGATGAAGGTTGAGCCCATGACTCTAAAAGCGCTAGTCCGTGAGCGTATTGAGGCGGGTAAAGAAATGCCAACGGAAATCTTCGGGGTTTTCTCGGAGAATAAGACTACAATAAAAAGGAGCAAATAAACATGAACCAAGTAGCAACAAAAAAAGAAGGAGCGTTAGCAACAAATTTATTTGAAGCTGATGCAAACCAAGGTGCTCAAAATATATCGCAAGAAGATCTTGCGTTACCTTTCCTAAAAATTTTGGGACAACTATCTCCAGAGGTAAACAAAAGAGATGGTAAATATGTCGAAGGCGCAGAGCCAGGCAAAATAATCAACACTGTAACTAATCAGTTGTTCGACACATTACAAGTCGTACCGGTCTTTTACAAAAGACAATACATTGAATGGCAAGATAGAGGTACCAGCACTGGTGCACCTGTTGCAATTCACGAGGCAGACAGTGATATAGTAAGTCAAACCACTAGAGGTAAAGACTACAAAGATAGATTAGCAAATGGTAACTATCTTGAAAACACTGCAAGTCACTTTGTATTAACTGTTGGAGATAATCCATCTACAGCATTGATATCTATGAAATCTACTCAACTTAAAGTTAGTAGAAAATGGAACTCAATGATGATGGGTATTAAAATGCAGGGGAAAAACGGTTTGTTTACTCCGCCAACTTACAGCCACATTTATAATCTATCTACTGTTCAGATGTCTAATGACAAAGGAACATGGTTTGGTTGGGATGTGACCAAAGTTGGTCCTGTTCAAGATAAAAATATCTATGACATGGCTAAAAACTTTGCAACGAGTGTAGGTAAAGGTGAGGTACAAGCTAAACCTGAAGTTCAAGAGCAGACAAAAAAATCTTTGAACTTATAATATCCTAGGTAGTGGGCGCCGAAGCGAGAGGGGAAGCGCCCACGACAATAGCTTATGAACGATGCAATTAAACAACCCATCACGTATGAGGATTGGATAGATTTAGGAAGGGTTATCATACCCTGTGATACAAAGCAGGCTGTGGTAGAAAAGTGGTCCGACCCTGATTTTAAAATTACGAAAGAAGAATGGAGAATAGAACACGCAACAAAACAAATAGGACTTAGATTAGATCAATACATAGATTTTGATATTGATAATCCCGTTGTTAAAAGATTTACAAGCGACCATATAAAATCATGTGGTGCAATATTTGGTAGAAAACACAATCCATCAAGTCATTATCTTTGGTCTGGCACATCAGACTATAAAAAATTTGCATTACCAAAAGATTTAGAAAATTATTACAAAGAATATCAACACGGTGCAACATTATGTGAAATAAGACACGGTGCAAATAAATATACATTGGTGCCAGAAACAAAATATCACAAAACAAAAGAAGTTGTTAAGTGGGTTAAGTATGAAGGTATCGATGAGTACCCAGGTAATCTTAAAGTTGATCTTGGTAAAATAGCATTGTCAGCAGCTTTGTGTATTACGTATGCAAGTTCAGGTCAAAGGGATGACTATTGCACAGCCATAGCTGGTGTATTATTAAAACATGCAGAGTGGCAAGAAGAAGATATAAATGATTTTGTATATAAAATTGCAGTTGCAGCAAAAGATGAAGAAGCAGAAAAGAGAAAGAGAAAAGGAACCTCACATAAAAAAGCAAACAGAAAATTTGGTATGCCAAAACTTGCAGAGATCATTGGGTGCTCTACAAAAACAATAGCAACTATATTTAGTTGGATTGGTGTACAAGAGGCTACAAGTGAAGAAGCAAAACAATCTATTGGGCAGATAATAGAATATGGAAGCGATAGATATTTTGTAAAAATAAACGCTGTAGTTCAAGGTGAGGCCGTCGAAAAAACAATTACAGTAGACGGTCCCACGCTTAGAAATAAAAAACTGTTCTATGACTCTGTAATTAGCAAAGCTTCTGTATGGATACCAGAAATGAAAGTTGCAGAGTTTGAGGAAATAATGCGTAGAAAGTATGAAGCAAGAGAAAAATCTACAGAATATGTAGAGGAGGCAGAAGAGGATTTAAGATTTGTAAAACATTTTAAAAATTATATTTCAGAACAAAAAGCATATACAAGTAAAAAAGAATTAGCATACTTTGGTATGCCTTATTACAATACACAAAAAAATATTTTAGAATTTAATTTAGATAAGTTTGAAGATTATTTGCACAGACAAAAGATAAATCTATCTAGAGTGGATTTAGTAATTAAGTGTCAAAATATATTAAAAGCAAAGAAAAATCACGGTAAGTATGGAACTAAGTCTTGTGTTTCATGGCGTATTTTAAATCAAGAAATAGACAAAGATGATTTAATTATAGAAGGTGATTATCAGGAGATTACAAATGAAAACGCCTAATTTTATGGTAGGACCTCCAGGCACAGGGAAGACATCAGAGTTTATAACTAAAAAATACAAAGAGTTGTTAACAAAATATTCACACACTAAGATAATAATATTATCACACACAAACGTTGCAGCTGATGAGATAAGAGATGATATACTTGAACTACCTGAAGTAAAAGAAAAAGGTTTAACTAAAAAATCTTTTAAATATAAAATTTGCACAATACATTCATATTGTAAAAGTAGAGCATTAAATAAAGATGTATTTAGTTATGAAGACCACATAAGTTTATGCATAAAGGATTCTCGATTTAAACTACAAAGAATAAATGCATCTGATTTTGAAGGAGATAAACATAAATTTTATAAATATATTTCCGATGCTTTTGGCAAAGGCATAACATTGAAAGAGCATTGGAAAACATGTGAAAGAAGTTCGTACAAACCATACAGTATAAACACTATTTTAGAGATGCAAGATGAATACGAAAAATACAAAAAAGATAAACAAGTTTGTGATTTTAATGACATGATAAAAGACTTCATAGAGAAAGCTAAAGACCCTGACATAGATGCTTTAATAGTAGACGAAGCGCAAGATAGTAACAAACCACAAATAGAAGCATTACATAAAATGGCAACTAATACTAAAGAATATTGGTTTGTTGGAGATCCAGATCAAACAATATTTGAATTTGCAGGAGCTAGTGCAGAAATTTTTTATGAATTATCAAAAGGAGCTGAAGATTTAGAACAAGGTTATCGATGTGGTCAAACCATTAATAGTTTATGTAAACAAATTATAAAACCAATATGGGATCACTATAACATACGTAGAACTTGGAAACCTGCTAACTACCGTGAAGGCCATGAGAAAGAGGGACAGCCCATAATAGGTAATCACTATTATTTACCAAATTATACAACTGACTGTTCTCATTTAAGAATATTGTTAGATAAAATAAGAAATACTGAAGAAACATTTTTATTTACATACCGTGGTAACCCATCAGACACATTTGTTAAAAATTTTTTTGATCAACATGGTATAGAGTATGCACACGTAGGAAATACGGCACACGTACCAAAAAAAGAATTAAGATGTCACAAACTTTGGCCAGAGTTTGCAAGTGGTAAGCCCATGTCATTACAACAAATAAAAGATTTTTGGGACTATCTAGGTAGTAAAGTAATAGTGCATGGTAAAGGTGAATATGAATTTAAAGATTGGATTAAAAAAGATTATACAATTTATGAGTTAATAAAATTAAAGTTACTAAAAGAAACTTCTGTAAACGAAAAAGATTTTAGATTGATAAGATTACAAAAAGGTAAAAAAGAAGATTATGAAAAAAGACTTATCTACATTGAAAAAGTTTTAAGAAAAGGTTTTAATTTAGAAGGTGATGTTAGAGTTAAATATGCAAATATACACACAGTAAAAGGTTTAACATTTGATAATGTGATTGTAGATCTAACAAGAACAAGACCAGAAAATTATTTTGAACAATTAAGATTAAAGTATGTTGCATACAGTCGAGGCAGATATGATTGTTGGACTATAGCATCGCAACGTGAGTATACGTTAGGAGTAGAATGATTGAAACAAGAGATGAAATACCATTAGAAGAAGTAGATAAAAGAGTTTTACCGGGTATGTACATGTTAATGAGAACAGGAGGATACCACCCCTACCATAATCTTAAATTAGAACCCGGTGATGAACATTATAAAAAACCTATTTGGCCCTATGTAAAAAAATTAAAAGGATATCATCAGCATTTAAATGGTGGTGGTAAAATGAATGGTTCTATCTCTGGTAAAAAACCTTATGTTAATTTAACGGTTTACACACCAACCTTTGATAAAAATGGAAGACACGATAGAGTTAAAACATATTTTCATATTATTGTATGTAAAGCTTTTTGTAATCCTGATGGACTAGTTCATCAACAAGATGGTGGTGATTATGTGGTTAACCATAAAAATTTTAAAACTGTAGATTATAGTATAGAAAATTTAGAGTTTGTAACTAACGAAAAAAATTCTATTGGTTATCCAAAACATAGAAGAGTAGATAGACAAATAACATACCAAGTTCACAAACTATTAAAATATGCATAAAGGAGGAAAATGACAAATAAAGAAATGTTTAAAGGAGTAGCTTACAAGTCACTAGAAGAACAGGTAGGTGGTAAGCACTACCGCAGCATGAAGATTCAGCCTGCTCAGTTTATCAACGAAAATAAATTATTGTTTGCGGAGGGCAATGCTATAAAATATATTTGTAGGCATTCTATGAAGGGAAAGCGACAAGATATAGAAAAGGCAATACACTATTTAGAAATGATATTAGAGAGAGATTATAATGTGTAATTCACCAGAAGATTTAGATTTAAAAAATGTAGATACGGTTGCAGTGGATATAGAAACATACGATCCTAATCTTAAAACAAAAGGGTCTGGTGCCATACGTAATGATGGTTTTGTTTGTGGTATTGCAGTTGCAACAGATAATGAAACAGCATATTTTCCATTACGTCATTCTGATACCTATATAGATCAAGAAAGAATAGAAAAAATATGGCAAGTTTTAAATGATAAGATATTTCAAAACGATAAGATTACAAAAGTATTTCATAATGCTATGTACGATGTTTGTTGGATTAGATCTGTTACCGGTAAAATGATTAAAGGTAGAATTGTTGATACCATGATAGCTGCATCTGTTATTGATGAAAATAGATTTAGATACTCACTTGACGCGCTATCAAAAGATTATCTTAACGAAGAAAAATACAAATACGATTTACAACAGAAAACATTAGAGTGGTCTGGTGGCACAGTAAAAGATCCAATGACTAACATGCACAAACTTCCTGCATCAATTGTAAAAGAATATGCAAAGCAAGATGTAAACTTAACTTATAAACTATGGAATCTTTTTAATAAAAAAATTGACGAAGTATTATACACTAAAGAAGACGGAGAACAAAAAACTTGTAGACAAATATTTGAATTAGAAACAAAATTATTTTTAT
>CAACVD010000215.1_pt1 | contig 27450 bp, 42 predicted proteins | sample 2381771 | NCBI WGS metagenome assembly CAACVD01 (sample SAMEA5211965, study PRJEB30684) | marine metagenome | biome: Marine; feature: Epipelagic; material: Water | collected 2015-10-15 | depth 15 m
TGGCGTGACCAAAAGGTTGCATCCACAGAAGCTGGGCAGATTCGTGATTTCCTTCTCAACGAAGGATTTAGCGAACAGGATGTCCAAGGGTTAAAAAACGCAACGTTGGTTAAACTGGCGAGGAAAGCCATGCTTTACGATAGAGGCGAAACGCGTGCTAATGAGGCTAAAGTGAAGCCGAGGAAGGCGCGTTCCAAAACGTTAAAAGCAGGATCTCGCGGTTCAGTGCCAAAGCCGAAAACTGTGCAGCAAGCGCATATCCAAACCGCGCATCAGACTGGCCGTGTGCGAGACGCAGCGGCTGCAATTAAAACATTGCTGTAATGGAGAAATAAAATGGCAATCGTAGCAAACACCTTTACGTCTTTTGACGCAAAAGGCATCAGAGAAGAGTTAAGTAATATAATTGCCTCTATCTCGCCCGAAGAGGTGCCTTTCCAAAGTAACGTTGGTTCAGAAAACGTATCAAACACGTTTTTTGAGTGGCAGACAGATTCACTGGCTGCAACCAGCACAACAGCCGTAATTGACGGTGACGATGTATCGTCCTTCGACAGCACAACTGCGACTACGCGTATCGGAAACTATACGCACATTCGCCGTCGTACATTGATCGTTGCGGACAACTTGGGCTCGCAGGATTTAGCCGGAAGAAACGACGAATTAAGCTATCAGCTCGCAAAGCGCGGCAAAGAGCTTCGTCGTGATGTAGAAGCGGTCTTGACTGACAATAACGCCCGCGTAGCCGGAAACTCATCTACAGCTCGCGAAACCGCTGGCTTGGGTGCGTGGATTGCGACCAACACCAACAAAGCTGGTGACGGTACAGATCCGACAGCGGCTGACGGTTCAGACGCTCGCAACGACGGAACGCAGCGCGACTTGACCGAAGCGATGGTCAAAGACGTGATGCAGCAAGCGTTTGTGTCTGGTGGCAACCCATCGATCTTGATGGTTGGCCCACACAACAAGACTGTTGTGTCAGGCTTTGCTGGCATTGCTGCTCAGCGTTACATGGCACCAAGCGACAGCCCAACCACAATTATCGGTGCGGCTGACGTGTATATGTCAGACTTTGGTACACTTCAGGTTGTGCCAAACCGCTTCCAGCGTGAGCGTGACGCCTTTGTATTAGACCCAGAATATGCATCAGTATGCTATCTGCGTCCGATCCAAGCGGTTGATCTCGCCAAAACTGGTGACGCCGAAAAGAAGATGATGATCTGCGAGTTTGGCTTGAAAGTGTCAAACGAAGCGGCTCACGGCGGCGTGTTCGATCTGAACGTATCATAAAATTGGAGGGGCGGCGTTTAGGCGTCGCCCCGCTATCACAGGAGGCAGCATGAAAAGATTATTCAGCCGCGACGTAGACACGGGTATCACCAAATACTGGCACGTCACCGGCAAAGGCGAATATGTGGTGGAGACTGTACAAGACACCCAGCATATCGCGGAAAGCAACAAGCGAGCTTATAATAATATTGACGGCAAGTTTGGCGACATGCCGAAGGTGGCGTCGATCCCGCTTTCAGTGTATTATCAGCTCAAGAGCCAGGGCATTGCGGATGACCCTAAGCGTCTGAAGAAATGGCTGAACGACAGAGATAACCGCGTTTTTCGGACACGAGCCGGAACGCTTTAAGGATAGCAGATGGCACTGACAACATATGCGGAGCTTAAAACGAGCGTGGCGGACTTCTTAAACCGCACCGATTTAACGAGCGCCATTCCGACGTTTATTTCGCTGGCCGAGGCTGACTTCAACCGCAAGATCCGGCACTGGCGTATGGAAAAGCGTTCGACCGCTGTCATTGATAACCAGTACACGTCACCACCGGCAGATTTCTTGGAGCCGATTAGGCTTAGTATGTTAAGCGGGAACACCAGCCGCTTGGAGCCTATCAGTCAGTCGCAGATGATGGAGCAGCGCCAGCTTGGCCAAAACACCAGCGGCACGCCGCGTTTCTACGCGATCACCGACGGATCGATAGAGGTGTACCCAAATCCAAACTCTGACACTCTAACGCTTGAAATGGTTTACTACGGCAGGCCAACCGCGTTGAGCGACGTCAACACAAGCAACTGGCTTCTGACATATTACCCAGATGCGTATCTATATGGCGCGTTGGTTCACAGCGCGCCTTACCTCGCCGACGACAGTCGCATACAAGTTTGGGCGTCATTGCTGAATAATGCCATCAGTGGTATAAATTCAGACAATGAAAGCGCAAAATATGGCGGCGTTGGCCTAAAGATGAAAGCTAGGAGTTACTGATGGCGACTTTAAATGATCGCGTTTTAGACAACGGTTTAACCGTTTTAGACACGGAGGCCAACCGCGTTGATATTTGTTCGCAGGAGCCAACATCATATGCAGAAGCGACAAGCACATACACGCTTGGAAACACAACCAGCATAAGCATATCAGCCCCTGCCGATGCCTCGCCAAACGGGCGCAAGGTTACTCTGGCGGCTATAAGTGACGCATCTGTGACAGGCACCGGCACGGCTACGCATTATGCCATATCAGATACTGGCAACAGTCGCTTGCTGGCGGCTGGTGCGCTGTCGGCATCTCAGGTGGTTACATCTGGTAACACATTTTCATTAACGGCATCTGACATCCGCATCCCAGATCCAGCGTAAGGTATAGACATGGTTGTACTGACAAACAGAGCAAAGGTGGCAACCAGTACAACTGGCACTGGCACCATTACACTTGGCGCAGCAAGGAATGGCTACCAGACATTTGCTGGGTCCGGTGTGTCAGATGGTGACGTTGTAAGATACGCTATTGAAGACGGCGATGAATTTGAAATTGGCACCGGCACATATACGGCAAGCGGCACAACCCTAACTAGAACCGTTACAGAGAGTAGCAATTCAAATTCTGCTATCAATTTAAGCGGCAATAATAATGTGTCTGTGTTTATTACAGTAACAAAAGATGATTTTATTAACGCTAGTGAGGTTACAAATGTAGCACAGGTTAAAGCTTTCGATAGCAGCGATTATGCTACTGCCGCTCAAGGCACTACTGCTGATAATGCACTGCCTAAAGCTGGCGGCACTATGACGGGTGCGATTACGTTTGCAGCAGGTCAGGCGTTTGATGGCCGTGACGTATCTGCCGATGGCACAAAGTTAGATGGCATTGAGGCAAGCGCAGATGTCACTGATACAGCAAATGTTACGGCTGCTGGCGCGCTTATGGATAGCGAGCTTACTAATGAAGCTGCGGTAAAAGCTATCAATCAGGGTTTAACAACAACATCAGATGTTACATTTAATGATGTTATTGTTTCTGGCGACCTTACTGTTTCAGGTACAACTACCTCAATAAACACTGAAACAGTTAATATTGCTGACAATCAGATTGTACTGAACTCAAATTTCAATGGCCCCACGCCAACAGAAAATGGCGGTATTGAGATTGAGCGTGGTAGTCTTTTAGGAAACGCAACCTTAACTTGGGATGAAGCAAACGATCGGTGGACTGTAGGCTCTGCTCCTTTTGTTGCTGGCTCTTTTGTTGGAGATGGTAGTAGTGTAACGAATGTTGCTGCTGCTTCGGTAAGAGTTACTGAAAGTGCTGATGATAATGCTCTTTATAACGTCTTATTCAGTGATACGGACGGCTCTGGCAATGTTCAAATGACGCCAACACAAGATGATGGTGGACTAACATTTAACCCCTCCACTAATACTTTAGGTGTTAATAATGTAACTACTGACACGGCAAAAGTTAATAATATTACCCACAATGACAACACTAGCACGTACATTAATTTCACCTCTTTAGGAAGCAATCAATCCATCACTTTCGTTGCAGGTGGTGTAGAGTTTTTAGACTTAATAGAGGGCGATGATGATTACATAAGGGCAGGTCAAAGACTGTATATGGCTTCTGGCACTGATATCATGTTTGAGGGTGCAACGTCAGATGATTTTGAAACAACCTTAAATGTTGTTGATCCGACTGCTGACCGCACAATTACGTTTCCAGACGCCACAGGTACAGTTGCACTAGACGATGTAGCAACAACATCAGCAGACGGTCTTATGTCATCAACAGATAAGACAAAGCTAGATGGCATTGAAGCAAGTGCAGACGTAACTGATGCAACAAACGTTACAGCGGCTGGCGCTTTAATGGACAGTGAGGTAACAAACCTTGCTCAAGTAAAAGCTTTTGATAGTAGCGACTACGCCACAGCGGCACAGGGTACAACAGCGGATGCTGCATTAGCACGTTCTGGCGGCACAATGACAGGCGCAATTACGTTTGCAGCAGGTCAATCTTTTGATGGGCGGGATGTATCAGCAGATGGCAGCAAACTAGACGGTATAGAAAGCGGTGCAACTGGCGATCAAACTAATGCTGAAATTAGAGCAGCAGTAGAAGCGGCAACAGATAGTAACGTATTTACTGACGCAGACCATACTAAACTAAATGGTATAGAGGCTTCCGCAGACGTAACTGATGCAACAAACGTTACGGCTGCTGGCGCACTTATGGATAGTGAGGTTACTAATTTAGCTCAAGTCAAATCGTTTGATAGCTCTGATTATGCTACAGCCGCACAGGGTACAACCGCAGATAATGCACTGCCTAAATCTGGTGGTGCTATGACTGGTGCTATTACCACCAACAGCACCTTTGATGGCAGAGATGTTTCAGCGGATGGCACAAAGCTAGATGGCATTGAGAGTGGCGCTACGGCAGATCAAACCAAGGCTGACATTGACGCACTAAACATTGACGCAGACACTGTGGATAGCCTACATGCAAGCAGTTTCTTGCGTAGCGATGCTGACGATAGTACATCAAATACCATTACATTTTCAAATGATATAGTTGTTGGTGATCAAATCATACATAATGGCGACACTGATACCTACATGCAATTTGATGCAGCAGATAGTTGGCGTGTTGTTGCGGGTGGGGGAGAAAAGTTAAGCACCTCTACAAATGGCATTACTATTACCTCTGCAACAGGCAATGCAACTTTTGGTTCTTCTAACACCTCTTGGTTCCACATGTCTACCGACAGGCCAAGTTTTTACATGGCTCAAGGTTTACGTGTAAATGGTACTTTAGGGGTCTACAATCAAAACACTTATCTGTCATCAGATGACATATATCTTAACGGTGTACTTTATCATTATGGTGATACCAACACATACATTGAGTTTCACGCAGCAGATCAATGGCGTGTTGTTACAGGTGGCACAGAAAGACTAGAGGTTACTAACAGCGCTTTAACATCTGCCGTTAATATGGAAGCCCCTCTTTTACATTCAACAGGTGGTACATTTGCGTCTGGTACTGATACAAGCACTACTGCTGGACTTGTTTTGGAGAGTGGTGATCAGATTTTAGGCCACGATGGAACTAACTATCTAAGAAACCTTTTAAAGTGGACATCAAGCAGCACCATAGATATTGGGCAGGGTAGTACATCTTTAATATCTGGTATTACTTTAGAAGCTGGAACCAGTGGCGTAGTAACTATGAAGAGTGGTCTAAAGCTTGACCATGAAGTTACTGAAACTGTTGCTGCATTAAGTGGCACAAGTGATGTCTTAGAGCCGCAAGAAGGCACTATTCGCACACACACATTAAGCGGAAACACAACTTACACTGAGAGTTTTTCTGCGGGTCAATCTATGACGCTTATGATTAATGATGGCGCTGGCTATACTGTCACTTGGCCTACCATGACTTGGGTAAATAATGGTGGTTCTGCTCCAACCTTAGCTACAAGTGGCTACACTGTTATAGTTCTTTGGAAAGTCTCAACGACTTTATATGGGGCTTTAGTTGGAGATGGCTCTTAATGCTGCTGTCACGTAAGTTACTAAACAATCCTGCCTCTGCTGAGCCAGACCTGCCAATAGCTTTAGCTGATTGGACGGAAGATCAGGAAATGGATGCTACTGAAGTTGATTGGGGGCCAAGAGGTATTACTTGGAAGCCTGACGGAACTAAGTTTTGGTTAGTTAATGCTAGAGGTAGAACTGGCAGTCAGACGGGTTGGACATATACCTATACCTGTAGTACCGCTTGGGATATAAGTACACACAGTTATGTAAGCGGAGAGTTTGCAGATTTAAGCCCAGGAATGATGGCTTTTTTAATATCCTCAGATGGTAATACTATCTTCAGGATAGAGCATGATTTAATCAGCAAGCATAGTCTTTCCACATCTTGGGATGTATCTACATTTGGAAGTGCCACTCAAACTTTAAGCACCTCTACTTATTCTGTAGGTAATAGAGATGCATTTTTTTCATCTGATGGAACTAAACTTTTTACCTGTGGTTCTTCATCAGATACAATAGAAAGCTGGACACTATCTACTGGTTTTGATCTTAGTACCGCAAGTCATACAGCTACTTTTGATGCCTCTGGTGACGGTGGCGCTCCTTCTGGCATAGCTTTAAATGATGATGGCACTAGATTGTGGTATACTAATGGTTCAAGTATATACGAAAAAAGTATGTCTACCGCTTATGATCTTAGTACATTATCAGCAGTAGCTAGTCGTGATCCAACTACTGCTGGTACATTAGGGTCCATAGTCTTTAAACCTGATTTTACTAAGGCTTGGATATGTGACTTTAGTTTTGACACATTAAATGAATTAGGAACGAGTTAGAGGGAATGAAATGTACTTAAAGGTAACAGACAATGTAGCTAGTGAATATTCTGTGCAAAGGCTACGGGAAGATAACTCTAATGTCTCTTTTCCAGAAGTTATTTCTAGTGAGCTTTTAGCTTCATATAATGTGTATAGCTACACTAAAGATACTAAGCCTTCTATCGATAAAAACGTGCAATACTTAGAAGAAGGTGACTTTTATCAAGATAGCTCTGATGCATGGTTTAGAAGGTGGTCTATAGTTAATAAACCTGAAGACAGAGCAGAGAGCAACATAAGATACCAAAGAGACGAATTACTACAAGAATGTGACTGGACGCAGCTACCTGATGCACCAGTAGATAAAGCAGTATGGGCTACATATAGGCAATCCTTACGTGACGTCACATCACAGGCAGGCTTTCCTTATAGCGTAACTTGGCCCACTAAGCCGTAAGGATTAAACAGTGCTTGGATTTAGCCCATTAGCATCTGCGCCGCTGGCAGACAGTGGAGTTGAAAACTTTGCGCTTACCGCCGACAATATTACGTCTGGCGTTCCAACCGTTGCGACGGCTGCACTTGTACAGGATCATGCGTTTGCGCCGGTAGACATCGTTACGGGAAGCCCAGTCATAGGCGTTCCAGTCGTTGCGCAAAATAATGTTTTAACGGCAGATGGAATAGCTGTGGGCGCTCCAACGATTGCCCAGTCAACGCTTACCAGCATTCACGCGCTTATCTCAGCAGAAATCACGGCTGGCGCTCCGACTGTTGGCGGCAGCACGGTCACCGCAAACCATGTGCTTCTGGGCGCAGAGATCACGGCTGGCGCTCCGATTGTCGGCCCAGCGCGGTTTAAGTGGCAGGTCGAGCCGGTAGGGCCAGAAACGTGGACAGAGCAAGCGGTTGGCGCGGAGGTGTGGACTGAGCAGGGGTCTACGGCTCCGGCTTGGACAGAGCAGGAGGCGGCATAATGGAAGCCGAGATGCTTTGGACAGCGGCATTGACTGCCGGATTGGGCTTGATCGGGTGGGTTCTGAAAAGCGCTGTTGACGAGATGCAGCGACTCAATATCCTGCTGAACAAAACCCGAGAAGAAATGGCGCGCGATTACGTCACCAAAGCAGAAGCCAACCACGACATTGATCGTGTGATTGCGCGCTTGGATGCGTTGGACGCCAAGCTAGATAGATTAATGGAGCGGTAAAAATGCTGGCAGAATTAGCGGCGGCAAATGCCGCGTATTCAACGATAAAAAAGTTTGTCGTGAATGGCAAAGAGGTCAGCGATTTTCTTGCGCCTTTAAAAAATCTGGTTGGCGCAGAGGAAGAGCTAAAGGCGCGCGGCAATCGCAAATCGCAAGGATTTTTTGCAAAAGTCATGGGCAAGGAAGGCTCAGACTTTGACGAGTTTCTAGCGCTTGAGCAAATAGCCGAACAACGCAAGGAACTTGAGTCAATGTGCCGTTTGTACGCAAAAAGCGGCACTTGGGATAAGTTTTTGGCTTTCGAGGCCAAAATGCGCGTCGAGCGCAAGAAAGAAGCTGAAGCGCGGCAAAAGCAAATTGCGCAAGTTATAAAATACGCAACGTGGGGCATCACGGCAACGCTTACGCTTGGCGGCATTGCGGCTCTGTATTTTTTAACTGAATTTCTAAAGGATTTAAAATGACTATAGCAATGGAACGTATACTCGCGTGGAAGCTACTTCCGCGCTTTATGATGGCGGTAATGTGCTACGCATATCTGGACGTTTTGAACTGGTTTATGACGCTTTCGCCAGAAGCCATGACTTCGCAAGCTACTGCGCTGACAGCAACCGTAACGGGTGCGATGACAGGTGCTTTCGCTGTTTGGCTGGGGCATGAGAAATGACTTTTTTAAAAGATCTGATTTCACCTGCGACTGAATTGGCGTCAAAATTTATCAAAGACAAAGATCAGGCTGCGCGTTTGGCGCATGAGCTATCAACGATGGCTGACCGTCACGCGCAAGAAGCCTTGCTTGCTCAGATCGAAGTTAACAAAGCTGAAGCTTCTGGCAACTGGTTTCAAGCGTCATGGCGTCCGCTTTGCGGCTATGTGTGCGTTCTGGGGCTGGCGGTAAACTTCCTAATCTCGCCAATCGCTGCGGGGTTTGGGTTCATGGTGCCACAGGCCGACATGTCGGTGATGATGCCGGTGCTGACGGGTATGCTCGGATTGGCAGGAATGAGATCATATGAAAAGGTTAAACAGGTGACAAAATGACGTTTAAACTATCAGCACGCAGCCTCGATAAGCTGTCAGGCGTGGACGAGCGCATGGCGGCTGTCGTCACCAGCGCAATCCACATAACCAAGATCGACTTCGGCGTCATCTGCGGGCTTCGCACCATCGAGGAGCAGCGCGAGCTTGTGAAAAGCGGCGCATCTCAGACGATGAAGTCGAAGCATATAGACGGGTTGGCCGTCGACCTCATGGCCTATGTTGGCCCGCGTGGATCGTGGGAACTTAACCTATATGACGACATAGCCGACGCAATGGCAGAAGCTGCGCGCGAGGTAGATGTGCCAATCAGGTGGGGTGCCGCGTGGACTGTGCCAAATATAGCGCAGTGGGATGGCACGATGGAGGACGCGATGAACGACTACATCGACACGCGTCGCGGGCAGGGCAGACGCCCGTTCATCGACGCCCCGCATTTCGAGCTAATGGTATGACGTCGAGCAGACGTGGACGACTGGCGCGTAAAGTAGTATAGTCGTGTAAGCATTGAGGATTTTGATATGACGATTAGCATAACCAAACCTACCGTGGGCGGCAGCGAGAATACATGGGGAACTACGACTAACCAAGCCCTTGATGACATCGTTGACGTTTTAAACGGCAACACCGCAAGCACACCTGACTTGACTGCTGGATCTTGGAAAGTCGGCGGCACTGCGATTTCTGCGTCAGCGGATGAGCTTAATCATACGGACGGCGTTACAAGCAACATTCAGACACAATTAAATGCTAAAGCGCCGACAGCCTCTCCCACATTTACTGGCACGGCTAACATTCCAACCGCAAATGTTACGACAGTTGATTTGGGGGATTGGACGATTACACAGTCTGGTAGCGATTTGAAATTTGCATATCAGGGAACTGATAGGCTGAAGCTATCTAGCTCTGGTGCGTTGACTGTTGAGAATGATGTAACTGCATTTGGTAGTGCGTAATGACTATAACCTCGATAGACAATTTTGGTCACGCAAGCGGCGCAATATCTATGAGCGAGTTGCGTGATTATTATGGGCAGTCTGGTTCTGTTTCTCTTAGCGGTGATTTAAGCGGTAGCTCTAATCCTGTTCCAGACAGTTTGCCGTCTTCAGGTAGTGCATTAGCGTTTTCTAATTATCGAAGCGCAAATCGTATATTAAAGAAAAAAGGCACTACAGAAACGAAGACAAGTGGATCTTCTTGGTCGCCAGCACAGTCAGGTTGTGTACAGTATAATGTCTACGTTCTTGGTGGTGGTGGTTCTGGCGGTGGTCACTCAACGGATAGCGGTCGTGAAAAGGTTGCCTCTGGCGCTGGTGCAGGTGGTGCAGCATTTCGTAGATACTCTGTACAAGATCATAGTATAACCTCTGCTACTATTAGTATTGGTGCTGGCGGTGCAGGTGTATCTTATGCAGGGGGAATTGGAACGGTTATATCAGGGAGAAATGGTGGCACCACCTCGTTTAACCCTAATGGCACTGGTACAAATATTTCTGCTACGGGTGGCTCAAGGGGTTTTGGCGGTAGGCAGGGCGCTATAGATGCAACTGTAACGACTACATTACCTGTAGGTGAAAACTCTACTACTACAACTACTAACGTTTGGGGTACTTGCCCCGCGTCCAAAGGTGGTTCTGGTTCTGGTGGAGAAAGTAATTACACTGGTGGTCATGGACCAGGCTTGTCTATAGGCGGTGACGGCTCTAGCGCTACAGGTGGTGGTAGCCCAGATTTAGGCTCTGGTGGGCAGAATGGAATAACAGTTTCAGCAGCGGGCTACGCTATGGGCGATACTACTGCGGCCCCTACTAAGCCCTCAGAATGGGGTTCTGACGTAAGTGTAACTTTCCAAGGCGGCGCTGCGGTTCAACACTCAAGCGGTGCTGCGGGAGCCTCTGATGCTGGCAATAATTACGGCGCGGGATCAGGCGGTTCTGCTTCAGAAAGCGGTGCAGGATCTACTGGATCAGGATCTGGCGGCGCTATATTCGTAACTTATTACGAGGTAAATACATGACACTCGTACCTTTAGACATCCCCGCAGGCTTCTACAGAAACGGAACTGACTTAGAGCAGTCTGGCCGCTGGCGTGATGGCAGCTTGGTGCGCTGGCGTGATAACAGCCTTAGACCTATCGGAGGCTGGCAAGAGCGTAAAGCATCGTTTTGCACAAATGTCGTGCGCGGGATGCATACGTGGGAAGCAAATAACGGCACTGCGTATTTTGCTGGCGGCTCATATAACGAGCTGAAGGCCATGACGGGCAACGGCACTGTGTATGACATCGCCCCAACAGATTTAACGGCTGGCCGTGAGAACGCAGAGGTTGAGACGGGTTACGGCTATGGCTTTTATGGCGATGGCTTTTACGGGCAGCCAATTCAGCAAAACGACAACGCTGTGCCAGAGGAAGCCACGCAATGGTCAATCGACAACTTTGGCGAATACCTCGTGGCCTGCTCTAAGGACGACGGACGCCTGCTTGAGTGGCAGCTAAACCCAGCCGCGAAGGCGGCTGTAATTGCAAACGCCCCGACGAATAATCTGGGCTTGCTGGTCACAGAAGAACGCTTTATCTTCGCGCTGGGCGCGGGCGGCAACCCGCGTACAGTGTCATGGTGTGACCAAGAAAATAACACCCTATGGGCACCCGCGTCCACGAACCAAGCTGGCTCGCAGATACTGCAGACGTCTGGCCAAATCATGCAGGCGATCCGCACCAAAGGGCAAACTATAATCATCACAGACACAGACTGCCATGCCGCTGTATATGCAGGGCCACCTTTTATCTACTCGTTTTCACGCGTCGGCACATCATGCGGGGCCATATCTCGCAAGTCTGCTGTCGATACGGATCTGGGCGTGTTCTACATGGGTCAGCGTGGGTTCTTCTATTTCGACGGCAACAGCGTGCGCGAGCTGCCGTGCGACGTGCATGACTACGTCTTTGGCGACTTCAACCAAGCGCAGCAGTCTAAGGTGTGGGGCTTTGCCAACGGCCAATTCGGAGAGGTGTGGTGGTTCTACTGCTCTGAGAACAGCACCGAGATCGACAGATATGTGGCTTACGACTACACCGAGCGCCACTGGTTGATCGGCAACTTGGCACGCACGTCAGGCACGGAGCGTGGCGTTTTTCGTTACCCGTTTATGGCGGGCCACAATGCAGACAGCGATATATATGACCACGAAGTCGGGCTGAACGTAGACAGCGGCGCGGTCTTCGCGGAGAGCGGCCCGTTTTCTATTGGCAATGGCGACCAGACTGCGCATGTCACAAAGCTCATTCCCGACGAGGAAACGCAGGGCGACGTGAACGTGACATTTAAGACACGCTTCTACCCCAACGGAGACGAAAGCAGCCACGGGCCGTACACGCCAAACAACCCTACATCTGTCCGCTTCGCTGGCCGCCAAATGCGTATGCGCGTTGAGGGTGCAAAGCTCGCGCCGTGGCGCGTCGGCAATATGCGCGTTGATGTAAAACCGGCGGGGCGTAGATAATGTCGTCGCCGATACTCCCACCAATAGGCGATGATCTGCGCCAATGGGGGCGCGGCCTGACGCGTTATCTGACGCAAAACTTGTATAAGCTGGGCTTTAAGACGCCTGACAGCAACCCGTCCGAAAACGGCGTCATATTATGGGATAACGTAAACGGCTACCCTGTCGTGTCGAAGAATGGCGAGTTTCGGCAGATTGTGCTGGAAGATGGACACGCTGACTTTATGAAAACGGCTGACGTTGTGCCAGCAGCGGCCAACACGGCATACAAGCTGACATATGACGCGCCGGTCGGCAATGACGGCATCACGCAAGGCACGCCAGCTTCAAGGATTGTTTTTGAAGAAGCGGGCGAATACGTCATATCGTTTTCGGCGCAAATATCATCAACGTCAGCCAGCACGGTTCACTTCTACTTCTGGCCGAGCGTCAACGGCACCAACGTGGCAGACAGCGCAATGACCACTGCGCTTCACCAAAACAACGCAACGCTGGTCACGTCGCGCACGCAGATATTCACGCTTGCGGCGAATGATTACTTAGAAGTCAATTACATGATCGATAGCACAGACGGCTTCTTAAATTACACCGCAGCGTCTTCGCCTGTGCCAGCGATCCCCGCGTCAACTTTGGCCATCACGAGGCTTCACGGATGATTGATAATGTTGTACAATTTGGCCAAGCGCAGCGGGTGACGGTTCTGCCGATACCTGACCGCGAAATAGACGACTACATCGATCGAGGCATGGAGCTTCTAGCTCCGGCGATCAGACGGGTTGAACATAACGTCGATTTGGACGATGTAAGAGAAGACATACTGACCGGCACGTCAATATTGTGGCTGGTTTACCTTGAGGACAAGTTGACCGCAGCGATTACCACATGCGTTGTGAAACACCCTCAACGTAAGAACCTCAAGATAGAATTTATGGGCGGCAAGCACATGCATGTATGGATGAATAAGGCGGTAGATGTTTTGGCAGGGTTGGCCAAGGACGCCAAGCTTGACGCCGTGGAGGCGGATGGCCGTAAGGGTTTTGAAAGATACGTGGACGGCTCTGCGTTTCGTCCAGTTTACACACACTATGAGATGGAGTTGCACTGATGGGCAGCACGAAGACGACCAAAACAGAAAGCAAAATGGATCCATTCCAGCAGGAAATGCTGGAGGATCTATACGGGCGCACGACGGAAATAGCTGACACGCCATTCGCTGCATACACCGACCCGCTTGTCGCTGGCATGGACCCGATGATGCGGCAGGCATATGAGAGTTACGGCGCTTTGACATTGCCAAGCGAATACGGCGCCGCGTCTGACATTTACGCGGGAATGGCCGCCGAGACGCCAGGGCAGCGCATGGCGCGCGTGCGTGGCTATCAGGACATGTACACCGAGGGCGTCATTGATCCGATGCTGGCGCAGGCCGAGCGCAAGCGTGCGCAGGAGCGTGTTGGCGAAGCCGCAGGCGTCACCAAGGCGGGTGCATTTGGAAACGTGCGACGCGGCGTCTTCGAGGGCGAGCGCGAAGCTGCATATGAAACGTCACGCGACGCCATGGTCGCCGGTCTGATGCAGCAGGGGCTAAGCTTCGGCGAGGCGCAGGTTGCGGCGGAAAACCAAGCACGCTTGGCAGGCGCACAGGGCATGATAGGTGCCGCTGGAGCGGGTCGTCAGGCAGAGCTGGGCGCGTTGGGCGCGCAGATGGCAGCCGGTGACATTGCACGCCAGATCGAGCAGGCGGGCCTTGGCTCTGCTTACGAGCAGTTTATCCGCGAGCAGCAGTATCCGCTGCAGTCACTTGCGGGCTTGTTCTCAACGGCGGGGCTTATTCCGGCGGGCATTGGAACGTCTACGACGAAGGAGCGCACAGGCGGTCTGGGGCCAGCTCTGGGTACACTTGGCAGCTTGGGCATGGGTGTGGCCACTGGCGGAACAAGTTTTGGGGCATCGCCAATATTTAACCCGCTGTTTGGCGGGAGGGGGTTAGGCGGATTCGCTGGATAAGGATAGTAAAATGGCAGAAGTATTTACAGCAGAAGAGGTACGGCTCTTGGGGATGTCGCCGGAAATGATTGGCACGCCCAAGCAGCCGACATTTGTGCCAGCAGACCCGCAGGCGGTGACGATTGACACGATAGATCCGAGCCTCGTCATGGATAGAGGCCCAAGGATAGACCCTGTTTCATATATTCCACCCGCAAACAGCGCGGCGCAGCAAGCAGAGCTGGCAGCGGCTATTGGCTCAAGGGCGGCCCCAACCCCGATGAAAACAGTTGCCAGCGATATAACCGCGCCTGCAGCCGCTGGCATCCTGCAGCAGCCAACGCAGCCCGCGCGCTCGGACGACATGTTTGGCAACTTATCTAAGCAGCAGCGCATGATTCTGGCGTTCTCCGCGATCTCTGATGCAGGCATGGCTGCGCAGGGCAAGCAAGGCACGTCGTTTGCTGACACGCTCAAGGCGTTCAGCGGCATGGAAGACATCAAGCGCAAGCGTGACGCGGCTGCGCAGCGGCAGCAGATGTTGCAGCAGGTTATGGGTGGCGCAGCGTTGCCAACCACTGGGATGATGACGCCGCAGGACATTGACGCACGTCTGGCGACGTTGACGCAAATTCTGGCGACTAACCCAGAAATGGCACCATATGTAAACGCTGAGATGCAAAGGTTGATGCCGCTTCGTGAGGAGACGCTTGGAAAACAGCGCGAAATTTCGCAAAAAGAAAACATGCTTATGCAGATCGACAATCTGCTAGGCGATGCGGCTTTAGATCAGGCGCTCGGCATTGAGGGCGTGTTCAGAAAACCGCTGGCTGATCTGGGCCTTGACCCAGACACAAAGCGCGTCAGGACAAAGGTTGAGCAGTTGCAGGGCGGCGTATTCCTACAGGCGTTTGAAAGTCTAAAGGGCGGCGGCCAAATCACCGAGCTTGAAGGCAAGAAGGCTGAGCAGGCAATGGCGCGCCTCAACACCGTGCAAGACCCAGTTGCATTTAGGGAAGCTGTTAACGAGCTTCGCATAATAACTGAAAACGGCATACGCCGCTTAAAGGGTGAAACTGTGCCGGAGTATACGGGGCCAACGCAAGACCAAGACCCGCTTGGTATAAGGAACTAGATAATGGCAACTAAGCTGCAGGATTTACGCGCGAAATATCCGCAATATTCCGACATGTCTGACCAAGAGTTTGCGACCGCATTTCATGGTAAATTTTACAGCGACATGTCATTTGATGACTTTTCGCAGAAGATCGGCTTAACGGCACAACCGGCTCCGACTGGTACGCGCATGGTTGAACAGTTTGACGACGGCGGGCGTATCGTGGAAAATACCGAAACCGGCGTGCAAACCTACATGGGCGACGGCTACGCAACCAGCGACCCAATGCAAATCGCAAAGATAAAATCTGCTGGCGGAGACGCTGCCGCCGTATATGAGAGAGGATTTGCGGAAGACATAATAGGCCAAGTCGGTGAGATACCCGCCCGCGCCGCGTCAGCCATAAAGGGCGTGCCGTTTGTTGGCTCTTACATAGACGAGCTGATTGAGCAGTTTAGCCCGCAGGCTGCGCAAGCAACGCGTGCCGCGCAAGAGGCACGCGAAATAGTTGCACCCACAACGACGGCTTTGAGCCGCGCTGGCACGGGTATAGCCGCTGCCATACCAGCAATCGCCGCAGCGCCTGTTGCGCTCCCTGCAAGCCTTACGGCTCGCGTGGGCTTAGGTGCTGGGCTTGGCGGAGTGGGCGGCGGTCTTGAGGGTTTGATATATGGCTACGGCGAAGGAGCAACCCCAGAAGAGCGCAGGGCATCTGCCCTTGAAGCTGGTAAAACGGGTGCAGCGGTAGGAGCTGGGCTGGGCGCTGGGTTGCCTGTCGTGGGGGCCGGTATTGGCGCTCTACGAGCGCGCGGGATACGCCGACCGGCGCAACAAGCTGTTGAGCAAATCGGCGTAAAGGAAGACGCCGCGCGCATAATCAGCGAAGCCATGCAGATGGATCAGCCTGTTGCCGCTGAAAACTTAGCCCGCGCTGGGCAATACGCGTCACTTGGCCAAGCTGGCCCCGCAACCAGAAACCTGCTGGATCTCGCAGCCGCAAGCACGAGCGAAGGCGCTGCGATTGCACGCCAGAATATTGAGGAAGTTGCCGGTCAGGCGGGCGTTCAGTTTAAGAACCTTATGGATGACACGCTTGGCGGGCCACAGGCTGCGCAGCGCATACAGGACGAGCTTATGCAAAGCACGTCTCCGCAGAGGGAGCAGGCATATGACGCCGCATATGACGCGGCGATTGATTACTCGGCACCCGCCGCAACTAAGCTGCAGGAGCTGTTAAAGCGTTTGGATACGAGCGATCTGCGAAATGCTGAAAAGCTAATGCGTCGTGAGGGGCAGCCGTCTCGGCAGATCATGGCCAAGCTGGACGACGCAGGAAACGTGGTGGAGTATGAAACGCTGCCAGACGTGCGGCAGATCGACTACATCACGCGCGCGCTTAACAACGTGTCACCGACCGCGCCGACCGAAGACAAAACCACTGCACGCGCGCTTGCATCTCAAATACGCAAAACGCTTGACCAGTTGGTGCCGGAATATGCCGTGGCGCGTGACGTTGCTGGCGACGTGATAAGCCTGCGCAATGCTCTTGAGTTCGGCGAAAAACTGTTAGCCAAGAAGACTACAAGATATGACGTCGAAAAGGCGCTGGACGGAATGACGGGCGCTGAAATAGCCGCTACCAAGCAAGGCATTCGCAGCTATGTTGACGAGATCATGGCCAACACAGCCGCAGCGATTGGCGACCCCAATCAGGACGCGCGTGAGCTGATCAAGCCGCTCAAGGAAATACTGACAGGCGCTGGCAAGCAGAAGATGCAGCTACTGCTTGGCGATGACGCCGACGAGTTTTTACGCCAGCTCGACGAGGTGTATTCTGCCATGTCCATGCGAGCGTCTACGGCTCAGCAAAGTAAAACGGCAGTCAGGCAGATGGCCAAAGAAACCGTGGAAGACATGATGACGCCGACCATGCTGCAGGAAATGACAGAGCGAGGGCCGGTCACTGGCGCCATGGAAACATTGCGTAGGACGATCTCAGCGGCTCCCTCGCGGCCAGAGCAGTTTCGTCGCGTAATGGGTGAGGTCGCGGAGCCGTTGACACGTCAGGCGGATCTTACGCGGCTGCTACAGCAAACTGAGCAGCTTAGGATGCTGAACCCAGAGATCGATCGCGCCGCTGAGATGTATCGGCGGATGTTGCGCGGAGGCACTCAGGCGGCAGCCGCTACAACACCAGCATTGACGGGGCTTTTAACTGGCCGCTGATTTCTTGGCCTTTGCTCTTGGCGCGGGCGCGTTCTTTAGCGCGTTGATCTGCGCGTTCTGATCCTCGATCACGGCAGCCGCTTCCTCGCAAAACCGGAACAACGCCATAACGTTGTTGACGCGGTGGGGTTGGTTAAGGTTGCGCACCAATTCGCGTGTCTTATCGTCCATGGTATATCCTTTCAATACAGATGTTCCTCGATACTATCCGCCATGGCCTGCGGTGTAAACTCGGCGGGCTTTATGCGAACCGTTTGGCCGGTTGGTTTGCCACGCAGTACGAACAAACGTATATCCATAGCTACATACGCAAATATTTGCGCATCGCCATTGGCGCGGGTGAATGAGTAGTACAATGGGCGTGTACGATCTGGTCGTGGTCTGAAAGTTGTCTTAACTTGCAAGGTGACAAGCTTACCGCTGGCTGACTTAACCCAAAGGTCATCACCCTCCATATCTACCCGATGGCAGCGTATCCCGCGCTGCTCAAGCTCGGCTGCAACGAGAAACTCGCCTGCACGTCCGATACTGTTTCTGTTGGCCACGCGTGCAACATACTGCATTTAAACGATTTTATATAGAGGCGAAAAAAAGTTTTCGTCGGGTGCATTTTTTGCTTGCACAGTGCTGTGGTAACTGTATGTTAACAATGTAAGCAATCAGGAGGAAATCATGAACAACTATTATGAAGAAGCTCTAGCAGATTTTTGGAGCGAAGCTAAAGACGAAGGTATCATATATTCATCTTACGAAGAAGCGGCTAAAGCTTTTGATGATATTATGTCACCTCGCGTTGTAGCTGATGATACTAATCCCGAAGATATGTTTTAATGGCAAACGGCGGGATCAAACCCGCCAAAAATATGGAAACGGAGGAAGATTATTGATGATCTGCACGACATGCGACGGAACCGGCTTCATAGAGTTGCCGCGTTTCGTCAACACGCCGGACAGCGACGCGTGGACAACGGTGCGCTGCCCAGAATGCCAGGACGAAGACGACTTCGATTGGCGCAACGAAGAGGAGGAAGAGTAATGACCAAGTGGGATAAGTTGAAAGATTTTTATTATCGTTTTTTAGCGTTTTGTGGTCGTTTGTTTTTCAAACAGCAAAAGCATAAAACAGCTATCACGCGCAAGAAAAGAAACATGCGCAAGGAAAAGCTACACACTGGGGCGCATTATTATTTGGGCGATTTGCTGGATCAAATGGATCAGGCATTTAAGGCCATGAAGGTTTTGAAAAAAACCAACGCTGGAACTTACAAAATATTTAGCAAAATGGCTTGTCATGTTTTTTCTAAGGATATGGAAGCATTGTTCGGAAATGCATACAACATCAAAACCTCCGACATACCTTCATATGGCTGCATATTTACGCCCAAGGAATCTGCTTTTACAGATGATAAAAGCGACCGAGAGATGATTGAAGAAGATAAGGTATATCCTACTTTTGTTTTCTTTCAGCGAATAAAAAACCCAATTAATGTCCAACCAAGTAATGATGTTATTTTAGAGGTTGGAGTTATGTTGGAGTTTAGCAATGGCCCTTTTGCCTCGTGCTTTTACGTTTCTGTTTCGCCAGATGGTTCTATTAAACCTTTGCGGCAGTTAGTGCAGAAGAAAATTAATATTAACCCAAAAAGATCCCGAAAGGGCAGTAGATCATTTTCTGTTATAAGAGGGCAGTGGGAATATTCAGAGCTTTTGCATGCGTTCTGTGAAGGTAGAGAAAAAAGCTTTGAAGAGTTTGTTAACGATTATGTTTGGGTGTGCATAAATGGCTCTTTGTCAGTTGATAACGGTGTAAACATTAGGGTTGGCAAAGGTAAGGACAGAATAACATTTGCCATTGATATGCTTAGGTCGCCGTATTTTTTTAAGGACAGGGATAAAGCAGTTAATCAAAATGGTAAAACCAAGAAGATATTTCATATAGTTGCAGCGCATGAGCGCTCTTTGCCAGACGGTAATAAAAAGTTTGTTAAATCACACTTTAGGGGGATCAGAAAGTTCATGTGGAACGGATACAAAGTAAACATAATATTAAACGGCAAACACGCAAAATCTATGAACTCTTGGAACGCAGACGCTGAAGACGCTGTTAATGAAAATATCCCAGAGGGAAATATCACGTCATACGAACTTGCTGACAGAGTTGGCAAAGTTTTAGACACTGTATAGGGAGAAATAAAATGACCAAGTGGACGCAAGACATCATCATCGCCGCAGCGATTGCTGCGTCGGTGCTGGGCTGGATTGGCGCTGTAAGCATGGGGTGGATGTGATGGCATATTGCAGAGAATGTGAAGGCACGGGCCGTGTAGAGCGCACCAGCTTTATGCAAACGTCTGATAGCGCATCATGGGCCACATGGACAGAACCATGCCCCTATTGCGCAGATGAAGATGATTATGATTGGCGCAGGGAGGATGACGAATGACCCTAGCAGAGCCCGTCTTCATGGCATTCGTCATCTTTTCATCCGCAGACGAGTGCAAAGAGTTTGCGAAATATTACGACTTAGCGCGGATCTTTGAGCCGCAATGCGTTGAAATGGGCAGCGAGGCAGACTACCGCCGCCCGTGGCCCGACGTCAGACCACAGCCACGGCCAACACAGGAGAGTAACAATGGCTAAATGGGATCTATCAAAACTGGAAAACAGCGCCAGCGTGGGCGCGTATATCGACGAGGACAGCAGCACGCCGACGCGGCCAACGCCGCTGATGATGGTCATGTCGATCCGGCGCAAGGCAGACATCATGCGGATGGACGCGGGGCGTGGCCCCGAGCGCCTGACGATCAAGCAGCGCGCCGAAGAAATCATGGCGCTCTGCGAGATGCTGGAGAAGCGGCTGTGAGTAAGCATTCTCTGAAATCCAAGCGCAGGCACCCAGATGCGATTCGTGAGCGCTTTGAGGTGGGCCACATAACGTTTGAAATCTGCGATCACCCAGAAGACGGCAGGACGTTTGCGCTGATCGCCGGTCAGGCGTTGGAGGCGAAAGACCGGCGCCCGCTGTTCACCGGCTACGTCAAGAAGGGCATGGCCACACAGCTTCGCAAGCTGGCACACCGATTCGATGAAATGGAGGAAAAGCTATGACGGAGAGCCTAACACCGCTAGAGCGTTGGAAGGAGCTGGCGATCATTGAGAACGCGCGCATGAGGCGCAGGCTCATTGGCCGCGATGACATGCACGCGTATGCCTATAAGCCGTGGCCGCTGGAGAAGCTGCGCAAGGAGATCAGGCGTTGCCTAAAGAGGCATGGCGAGCTGTCGGTGGGCGACTTGTGCAGCATGATCGATCAGGACGCCGTGCATATCGACGTGGGCTTGAGAACTATGCGGGAGCGGCGCACAATCGTGAAGACGTCGTTCATCGAGGGCCAGCAACTGTACCGGCTGCGCACGCAAGAAGAGTTCGCGTTCTAGCACTTGCACTATGTTAACGCGGCGTTATAGTGGCCCAGACCAACGGAGGTAATTATGGACACTGAGATGAAACAACTTGGATCGCGCATCCGCGCCGACGTATTTGAGGCGCTGCGTGAGCTGTCAAAGCAGGAGCGCATCAGCATGGCAAGCCTAACAGAGCGCGCGATACTGCGCCTGCTCGACGAGCATGGCGTCGAGGTGCAGCGTGGATAAAGAGTTCACGCTGACGCCAGAGCAGCACGCAGAGATGCACGCGGTTGCCAGCAACACGATGGCCGAGGTCAACGCGCTGATGCGTGACATGCTGGCGATCACCGATCGCACAGAGATGCCGGATCTCGCCAAGGTGTACACGCTGGGCGCTGCGTTGCAATCAGTGGTAGGCCACATGCGTAAAAATGATTGCGACGTGCAGGACGCCATCGCCATGTGCATAGGGATCATATTTGAGACGTATAGCACGCCCGATAAGGAGGATATGCATTGAGCATTGTTACGTGTGGCATAGACTGCGGCTACCGCACGGGCGGCGTGGCGCTGGTCGGCGAAAACTGGTCGGAGGTGCATGACCTGCCCGTCTACAGCGAGGGCGGCGTTGACGTCGTGGCGCTGATGGACATTCTCACGTCGCTCGATCGGCTCGATCACGTATGGATCGAGAAGCAGCAAGCGATGCCAAAGCAGGGCGTGTCCAGCACGTTCAAGCTGGGGTATTCGTTTGGCCAGATCACAACGACCGTGGCGCTGTCGCGCACGCGGTACACGATGGTGACGCCGGTTGTGTGGAAGCGGGCGATGAACCTGCCAAAGGATAAAGACGCGGCGCGTCGCATGGCGCAGCAGTGGTTCCCCGACAAGGCGAGCGAGCTGAAGCGCAAGAAAGATGAACACAAAGCAGAGGCGCTCCTAATTGCGCTCTACGGAAGGGGGAAAGCGTGACGATATCTTACACCATGTCAAATGAGGAATACCACCTCAGTGACGCTCTGAGCGCCTCTGGCGCTAAGACAATCGCCATGAAGTCGCTGGCGCATTACAAATACGCCGAGCGCAAGGAAAGCACCGCATTTGACGTCGGCACGGCCACGCACACGCTGGTGTTTGAGCCGCAGCACGCAAACACCGTCTGGTGCGGGCCCGAGACGCGGCGCGGCAAGGAGTGGAACGAGCGCAAGGCGGAGGCCGAGGCCAACGGCGCGCTGCTGCTAACAGAAGCCGACTATAAGGTTGCCGTGGACGCGGCAAACGCGGTGCGCAGCAACAAGGAGGTGGCCAAGCTGCTATCCGGCGATTTGATCTGCGAGGCCAGCATATTTGCGAAGGACACGCAGACGGGCGTGGATCTGCGCTGCCGTCCAGACGGGTGGCGTCGTGACATCGGGGCGCTGATAGATCTGAAGACAACCATAGCGCCAGACCCCGAAGGTTTTGCCAGGCAGGTGGCCAACTTCGGGTATCACATACAAGAAAGCTTCTACCGCAGGACGATGGGCCTGATCGGGGAGGAGATCGACAGGTTTATCTTCATCAGCGTGGGCAAGGAAGCGCCTTACCCTGTTGGAGTGTACGAGCTTGACTGGCGCACGCTCAACGAGGGCGACGCGGCAGTTCAACACGCGCTGGAGCAGTATGCGATAGCGCGTAACACGGGCGTCTGGGGCTACGGGTATGGGGAGCTGCAAACGCTCCAGATACCGCGCTGGGCGTTCCAATTCACCGCGTCACACGGCGCATAGCACAGGCACACAACGTCAAGGAGACAAACATGCCAATATCTTTCGGAGAAACATCAGACGCGAGCGGCGCGTATATACGGGTCAACCTTCCGCAGAACCGCTGGACCGTAAACAAGGGCGGCGATCCCGAAGCCATCGACATGGCCAAGGGCGTTGCGATCGACATCGCCAACGTGAAGTTCGGGTGGCTCAAGATCGCCGTCGGGATGCGCGATTGGCAGGAGTGGCCATCGCCATCGCAGCCGCTTCCAAAGCCGACCGAGACGGACGCGGAAGGCAAGCCAGCGTACAAGCAGGGCTTCGACGTGGACTGCTGGATGTCGGACGGCACCAAGGCGCAGTTCAGCAACAACTCATACGGCACGGGGCAGTTCATCGCCAAGCTGTACAACCAAGCGGAAAACGCGCCGGAGTTCGCGCAGGGCATGGTGCCGGTCGTCAGCGTCACGACGTCCACGCCCGTCGTGGTCGGCAAGGGAACGTCATACGATCTTGGCTTTGCCATATCCAAGTGGATTGCGAAACCCGCAGACAGCACGCCGCCTAAGCCGGAGCCGGTGCCAACCGCATCGGCACCAATATCAAGCGCAGTAGACGCAGACGACTTCGGCTTCTAAGATAACAAGTTCCACGCCTGCTACGGCGGGCGTGGTTATAACAAAAGTTAAAACGGGGAAGCGGGATGAGCGTAAACTATTTTGCAAAGGTACGGGAAAGCGTCGTAACCGAGATCGGCATGGCTCCGAAGGGGCGTCGCAACGAGGCGCTGAACCTAGCGGCATACGCGTTGGGTCGGCACGCGCACATGGACGCCGCCAACATCGATAGCAGCGTCATAGACTTGCACACGGCTGCCAAGGCAATCGGGCTGCAGGAACACGAGATCAAGGCAACCATTGGCAGCGGGTTCAAGCGCGGCAGCGAAAACCCGAAGCAGCTCGAAAACGATGACGCGGTGCCGTTTCAGCCGAGCGAGATGGATCGTTTGATCGTAAGGCTGGCCAGCAAGGATCTGCTGATCCGCGACGAGGAAACGCGCGCCGAGAAAATCGCAAAGGCGCAGGCCGCGTGGGAGCGCAGCGTGCCAATATCACGCGAGAACAAGGACGCCGTCAGACCGGCGCTGCTGTACCTGAACAACCGCGGGATGCGCGCAGGCGTGGCAGAGGGCGTCGCGCGGTTCAGCCCCAGCCTGTACGACGGGCCAGCGATACTGTTTCCCGCGACCAACGCGGAGGGCGACGTCTGCGGCGTGCAGGCGGTGCTGCTAACGCCGGACGGGAAGAAGCGCGAGCATAACAACATCAACAAATATTCACGCGGATCACTGGTGGGCAATGCCATGCGGATCGGCGACGAGCATGAAGGCGGCGCGATCATATTGGTCGAGGGGCCAGAGGATGCGCTGAGCGTGCGTCAGGCAATCATGGGCCACGTGGAAGCGACAATCGTCTGCACGTTTGGCAAGTCGGGCATGAAGACGTTTAACGCGCCACGCGCATCAGACGTCACGATCTGCGCAGACCCAGACTTAGACGTGGAGGCGGTGTCCGACGTGCTGCGCGGCGACGGCAGCACCGACGTTCACGTCGTGCGCTTCGACGCGCTGGGCGTGGAAAACGTAAAGGATGCAAACGACTACCTGCAGGAAGCGGGCGCGCAAAAGCTGCGCGAGGCGCTGGCGCTGGCGAAGCCGGTCGAGGAAGTAAAGCAGGAGCGCATCGCAGGCGAGCGCCAGTGGCCGACGCCATATGAGCCCGTAGATCCGGCATCCATACCGGCGCGTCGGTGGATTTACGGCCAGCATTACATTCGCAGCAATGTAAGCGTGCTGGCCTCTGCGGGCGGCGTTGGTAAAACGTCATTACAAATTTTGGAAAGTCTATGCATCACGACGGGCAAGCCGCTGCTTGGCGAAGCGGTGCATGAGCGGTGCAACGTCTGGGTCATCAATCTGGAAGACCCGCTGGAGGAAATGCAGCGCAGATATGCAGCGACGATGCTGCACTATGGCATCGCAGCGGAAGAGGTGCGAGGGCGCCTGTTCCTTGACGCAGGCAGGAGCCTCAACATGGTCTTCGCCAATCAGGGCCGCGAGGGCACCGAGGTAAACGACGAGATGCTCGACTACATGGCCAAGATGATCAAGCAGAATAATATCGGCGTCATGTTTATCGACCCGTGGGTCGGCGCGAATATGATAAACGAAAATGACAACGTGGCTATGAACGCAGCGGTCAGCGCCGTGCGCAGCGTCTGCGACGAGACAGATTGCGCCGCTGGTCTGGTGCATCATATCCGCAAGGGCAACGGCGACGAGGCAACCGTAGACAGCGTCAGGGGCGCGGGGTCGCTGATCGGGGCGGCAAGGGCGGCGCGGGTCATCAACAAGATCAGCGCCGAAGACGCGCAGAAGCTGGGCGTGTCGGAGGATGAGAGCCTCGGCATATTCCGCGTGGACGACGGCAAGGCAAACTTGGCACCGCCAGCCGCAAAGGCGGTATACCGGCGCATGGTGGGCGTGCAGTTGCCAAATATGGAATATGTCGGGGTGGCCACCGAGTTTACGCTGCCGGATCTATTCGAGGGCATCACGGCGAGGCATACGATGGCCGTGCAGCGCGTCGTGGGCGAGGCGGAGGCCAACAGCGAGCCGCTGCGTGAAAGCGCGCAGGCAAAGGCGTGGGTGGGCCACGCTGTGGCGCAGGTGCTGGATCTCGACATGGAAAAGAAAAGCGAAAAGGCAAAGGTGCGCGACGTCATCAAAAAATGGCTGTCGTCGGGCGTGCTGCGCAAGGCAATGGCACATAGCAATCGTGACGGCAGGGAGGTGCCGTGCATTGTGGTGGGTGAATGGATAACAGGAGAGGAGGCTGGGATATGATAGCCAGCGGAATGAGGGGCGTCTCCGCACTTACCGCACTTGCGGTGCGGCGGGGTTCGGTAGGTGCGGTAAATAATGCTCAAAACCTTCCGCCGCACCACTTGCATATATATATGCAAGGTGCGGAGAAAGGTGCGGGCGTATTTATTCTGGGTGCGGTGAAAGGTGCGGGAGGGCATGGTCATGGCTGTTAAGAAGGGGCGTCGGCCCACAGCTAAGCAGATAGCGTCGAGGGGCAAGTTTACGGTTGGTGAAAGAACGGAGCCAATACCGGCGTCGGTCTGGGGTCAGCTTGAGCCGCTCGATCGGGTGGCGCGGGAAATGACGGAGCGGTGGGGTGACACGCTGCCGTCGCTGGTATCGCCGGATCTGGCAGGCAAGTTCGAGGCAGCCTATGAGGCGCTCAAGCAGGCAGTGGTCGATAAGGATGCCGTGCGGACGAATAAGATTGCCACGCAGCTTATGGTTGGCTGGCAGCGCATGGAGGAGCAGGCGACGCAGGCGGGGCACAAGCCGTTGTCGCCTCACGCTTGGTGCGTGGAGGTAGATGACGGGCAGATCGTGTGCTTCGCAAGGCAGGGATGCGCTGAGCTGCGCAGACGATATCCCGAGTGGGTGGTATATTCGTTTGAGGATGCGGCGTGTATACTGAAGCAGCATTTCAGCGAGGCGTTCCTGCAGAAGGCGTTTGAGACGTTTCCTAACGCAAAGGTAACGCGTGTGGTAGACGAAAGTGGCAACGGAAAAATAGAGGATGATATTCCATGGTGACGAGGGAAGACGTATTGCGCACAGCCGGTGAGCTTATCACGGGCGACAGGCAGGCAACTTACGGGTCGGCGAAAGCGTCGCACGCGAGGATCGCTGGCATGTGGTCAGCGTATCTCGGCGTGGACGTGACCGAGGTGGACGTGGCGGCAATGATGGTGCTGCTCAAGGTATCGCGTTCGCGCTCAAGCGATTTGCAGGACAATTGGGTGGACGTGTGCGGTTACGCTGCAATAGCGGGTGAGCTGGAGGCTGGCGATGGGTGAGATTGGCAAGGCAAAAATTGCAGCGATCAATGCGGTTGGCGAAGACGCGCTGTTTGAGAGGATGGCGCGCGGTGAAACTGTGTCTACGATCATTGGCGAGCTAGATGTGGGCTGGAAGCTGTGGCACAAGTGGCTAGACGCTGAGCGTGGGCGTAAGGATCGCTACAGAGCGGCGCAGGAAGCCGCTGGTCACTTTTTTGCGTCACGCGCGGTGGATACGGCGCAGAAGGCAGATCCGGCGACAGTGAACGTGTCGCGCCTGCAGGTGGACACGGACAAGTGGATCGCGTCGAAGTTGAACCAGCAATACGACGTGCGCCAGAAGGACATCGCGATCAACATCAGCGTGAACGACTTGCACGCGCAGGCAGCGGAGTTGCTCGGTGATCTGGATGACGTCGAGGACGCTGAGATCGTGGAAGAGGATGGCGATTAATGGCGATTTTGGGCATCGATGCAGAGACGCGAACGCGCGCGTGCGGATACATTAACTTGACTAAGTGGTCAAGATTAGGGCGAATTTACGTCGGAAGCGATGGCAGCAATACAACTTTAAATAGTTGTAAAATGCTAACATGCTGATATTGCTACATAATAAATTTAACATAATAACGATTATGCGATTCCAGCC